>Ga0153921_1000012_pt1 | contig 230704 bp, 217 predicted proteins | sample TSNJ005MetaG_FD_104691 | JGI IMG/M metagenome (GOLD analysis project Ga0153921, IMG submission 104691) | Attine ant fungus gardens microbial communities from New Jersey, USA - TSNJ005 MetaG | ecosystem: Host-associated > Fungi > Mycelium > Unclassified | place: USA: New Jersey, Brendon T.... | reverse complement strand
GAGTTCGAACCTCGTCTTCCGCTCCAAATGTGCCGGGGTGGCGGAACTGGCAGACGCACAGGACTTAAAATCCTGCGGTAGGTGACTACCGTGCCGGTTCGATTCCGGCCCTCGGCACCATTTTTTAAAAATATTAAGCGCCCGTAGCTCAATTGGATAGAGCGTCTGACTACGGATCAGAAGGTTGTGGGTTCGACTCCTGCCGGGCGCGCCAATAAATGAACGGGAAGTAGCTCAGCTTGGTAGAGCACTTGGTTTGGGACCAAGGGGTCGCAGGTTCGAATCCTGTCTTCCCGACCATTTCCTAGAAACATGTAATTTATGGGGCCTTAGCTCAGCTGGGAGAGCGCCTGCCTTGCACGCAGGAGGTCAGCGGTTCGATCCCGCTAGGCTCCACCATAATTTATAACCAGTATAAAGATCCTGGCGGTGTAGCTCAGCTGGCTAGAGCATTCGGTTCATACCCGAAAGGTCGTGGGTTCGACTCCCTCCGCCGCCATCTTAAAGGACCTTTAGCTCAGTTGGTTAGAGCAGACGGCTCATAACCGTCCGGTCGCAGGTTCGAGTCCTGCAAGGTCCACCATTTATATAATACAACGGAGGTATACCCAAGTCTGGCTGAAGGGATCGGTCTTGAAAACCGACAGGCGGGTAACACCGCGCGGGGGTTCGAATCCCTCTACCTCCTCCAGTTTTTATTTTCATAAATGGTGTACTAATAACTCGATAACAATTCATATTATTTTCGCGGGGTGGAGCAGTGGTAGCTCGTCGGGCTCATAACCCGAAGGTCGTTGGTTCAAATCCGGCCCCCGCAACCAAATGGTCCCGTGGTGTAGCGGTTAACATGCCTGCCTGTCACGCAGGAGATCGCCGGTTCGATCCCGGTCGGGACCGCCATTTTTTAAAGAAGTTAAAAGCTTAGTAAGAAGTATATGGGTCAGTAGCTCAGTTGGTAGAGCATTAGATTGAAGCTCTAAGTGTCGGCGGTTCGATTCCGTCCTGACCCACCATGTACGCGGGTGTAGTTTAATGGTAAAACCTCAGCCTTCCAAGCTGATGTCGTGAGTTCGATTCTCATCACCCGCTCCAAATGGGCCTATAGCTCAGCTGGTTAGAGCGCACGCCTGATAAGCGTGAGGTCGATGGTTCGAGTCCATTTAGGCCCACCATTATTCCGAAGTAGCTCAGTTGGTAGTAGCACCTGACTGTTAATCAGGTTGTCGCAGGTTCGAGTCCTGCCTTCGGAGCCATTTTTTTGTGGGGAAGTACTCAAGAGGCTGAAGAGGCGCCCCTGCTAAGGGTGTAGGTCGGGTAACCGGCGCGAGGGTTCAAATCCCTCCTTCTCCGCCATTGGCCCCTTGGTCAAGCGGTTAAGACACCGCCCTTTCACGGCGGTAACACGGGTTCGAATCCCGTAGGGGTCATACTAAAACACAGTCGATGTGATTATTCACATCGACTGTGTTTTTTTTGCTAGAGTGAAAGTATGGGAGTGAAGCAGTTAGATACTAGAACGAAAGCGTTCCACTCTTCATTATTATTGTTGCACATGCTATGATTCTCTTTTATTGAATTTTCAGGTAATATAGTAGTAGACGATAAATAGAGGAGGATACCGATGAGTCACAATATGAGATGGGTGTATAATCGACAATATCATTTGCAGCACAACATGGAGCGAGTAGCTTCTGCACTACAAAGTTTTACACAGGAACAGGTTCAACGTGTGGAACGATTTCAACATACATATGAAGGGTTTGAAAAAACACCTTTACGTAGTTTAGATTTGTTAGCATCCCATTTAGAGGTCAATAAAATTTTTGTTAAAGATGAGTCATTTCGATTTGGCTTAAATGCATTTAAGGTTTTAGGGGGCATTTATGCAATAGGTCAGTATGTTGCGAAATTGCTAGGTAAACATATTGATGAACTGTCATTCGAACAATTAAAGTCACCTGAAGTAAAAGAACAACTAGGCGATTTGACCTTTATTTCAACGACAGATGGCAATCATGGCCGAGGGGTTGCATGGGCTGCTAGAGAACTAGGATGTAATGCGCGGATTTATATGCCAGTTGGCAGTGCGGATGAGCGCTTGCAAAATATTAAGCGCGAAGGGGCCTATGCGGAAATCACGACGATGAATTATGATGATACCGTACGCTATACGTCACAGCTGGCAGAGAAAAATGGCTGGGTTATCATACAGGATACGATGTGGGAAGGCTATGAAGAAATCCCATTATGGATTATGCAAGGCTATACAACTATAGCGAAGGAAGCCGTCGATCAATTAGAAGAAGCACCAACCCATGTGTTTTTACAGGCAGGGGTAGGTTCCTTTGCAGGGGCGATAGTTGCTTATCTACAACATTTCTATAATCAGCAATTAACATTTATTTTAGTAGAGCCTGAAGCAGCAAATTGCTTCTACGAAAGTTTTAAACAGGGAACGGAGCAATTTGTTACTGTCGGTGGAGACATGCGAACAATTATGGCTGGCTTAGCATGTGGGGAGCCAAATCCCGTGGCTTGGGATATTTTAAAAGCGTATACGCAAGTTAGTATTTGCTGTGATGAAAATGTAGCTGCAACGGGCATGCGTGTGTTAGCTAACCCACTTGCTTCGGATCAACGCATTATTGCAGGCGAATCAGGTGCTGCCCCGTTCGGATGTTTTTATGAATTAATGACAAATAAGGATTACAAAGATTTAAAGGCAGCTTTGCAGTTAAATAAACAATCAAACATACTATTTGTGAATACAGAGGGAGACACGGACGTAGAAAACTACCGAAATATTGTGTGGCATGGTAAGTATGCAAAATAGTACAAGTGAGCATCTCTTTGTTGATTGAGATGCTTTTTTTTATGAGAATTGGGCATGACACTATGAATGCATAAAAGGTGATATAAGTGAGTAACCACATAAAATACCAATGGCGGATAACGAAATATAATCCTGACTTCCGACATAATGAGGGGCATTACACGAAGGCGGTGGAATGGACAAGTCCATCTCACATTGGGAAGACAATCGCTGGTGAAACCTTTACAGTAGAAAAATATATAGTGGTCGAAACTGCCTATATTGCTACAATCATGAAGTTTTTACATGTCAATGATTAACACGACTTATATTGATGTAGGGTTAGATTCTGCTTTGTATAACCAATTGTATGATGAAAAATTTGACAATCTTCACTTAAAAGATGATCAAGAGGTAACGATTGATCAAATTCCTCTCATTGCAAAAATGGTGTTACGGGGTTTTCTATTTTGTCATTTCATCGCTGCAGATTTTTTTGTCCATTTTGGAGATGACTATTATATGTTTATTGGAACAAATCATTATCAAGAGGAACCATTACAATTTGCTCGGGAACATTATTTATTTGTAGAAGAAATGATTTCTCCATTTTATATTCGTGAAGAGAGCATCGAAAGAATGATCATGTGGACGCCAATTCATGAAGATACCGTAGTAGGTGAGGAAATATTAACGGACATTTCATTAGAAAAATATAGGGAAATATTGCATCTATCCACTATTCATCCAGTGGTCGGGGTCTTTCCAATTACAGCGAGTAACCAACCATTTTTTCAAAAAAATTTAAAACATAAAATGGATATGAATAAGTATCAATATTATCTAAGTGCGGGGGATTGATGATAAGCGCTGTGGCAGGTAGTAAAGTGGCCACAGCCTTTTTTTATTTAAATAGCCCTTGACCTTAACGCTACGTCAAGGTTTACAGTATGAATATGGAGGTGAGAGCAATGGAGTACACGATTCAACAACTTGCCAAATTATCTGGGGTTAGTACGAGAACGTTGCGCTATTACGATGAAATTCATTTGCTAAAGCCAGCAAGAACAAATGAGGCGGGCTATCGCTTTTATGGACAGTATGAAGTCGATATGCTGCAGCAAATTTTGTTTTATCGAGCATTAGATATGAAGCTAGAGATGATTCACAACATTATTCACGCACCTGATTTTCAACATACGGCTGCATTAAAAACACATCGTGAAGCTTTGCTACAACGAAAAAAACAGCTAGATCAATTATTAACAATGGTGGAACAAACAATTCAATCGATTGAGGGGGAACGTCCAATGACGAACGAAGAGAAATTTGAAGGCTTTAAACAACAGCTAATTGAAGAAAATGAAAAGCAATATGGTCAAGAAATTCGTGCCAACTACGGTCAAGAAACGGTTGATGCAGCGAATGCAAAGTTTAGAAATTTAACAGAGGAGCAGTATAAGGCCATGCAACAACTAGAACAGCAATTATTTGAACGATTAAAAGAGGCGATGGCTATTGGCGATGTGAAAAATGATATTTCTATGGAAGTTGCGGAGCTTCACAAGCGCTGGCTGAGCTTTTCGTGGCCGCAATACTCCAAGGAAGCACATGCTGGTTTAGCGCAAATGTATATAGCGGACGACCGTTTTACTGCATATTACGATAATCATGTGGCCGCTGGTGCTAGTCAATTTCTCCATGATGTTATTCAAGAATATACACAAAACTAAAGGGATGCTTCTCATACGGATGTTTTGGAAATTAAGATTTAGGAAAAAATAAAAGTATGAGGAGGCGATCTTTTTGGAACAACAGATGATTGAGAAATTTAAAAAACAATTACAGCAGGAATTACACGAAATCGAACAGCAGCTTGAGGAATCAGAGCGACCTCAGGCGACAGAGCTTTCCAATTATGATAATCATCCAGCTGATAATGCCAGTGATTTAACAGACCAACTTACAGAGATGGCCATTGATGAGCATCGCAGTGATCATGCGGAGGAAATTAAACTTGCCCTTCAAGCAATAGAAGATGGAACATACGGCAAGTGCTCGGAATGTGGCGAAGAAATTCCGCTAGGTCGTTTAGAAGCGATGCCACATGCATTAACTTGTGTAGAGCATGCGGAGCAACGAGATGATTTACTACGACCAGTAGAAGAAGAGGTACTATCTTCATTACCTAAATCTGATGATTTTGAAGAGCTAGAGGAATTCGGCTCGTCGGATACACCAGCAGATAGAATGTAAAGATACACGCATTCCTTCCCATTTATTCCCTTGAACAGTATAATAACTGTATGAGGTGATAACATGGAAGTAATTGATTTACACTGTGATGTATTGTATAAGCTAACGACACTTGAAGCGCCAAAATTTGCGGATGATGTAAGGTTACATGCAAATAAAGAAAGATTACAATTAGGGCAAGTAAAGGCACAAGTATTTGCTATTTTTATTGACCCTGCTTTACCACAAAATATGCAATTTTTAGAGGTAATGCGTCAAATTGAAGCCTTTCATACACAAGTTTTACAAACGGAAGGTATGGTGCATATTACAGACTGGTCACAACTAGATACGTTGGCACCGGATGAAATAGGCGCTATATTAAGCTTAGAAGGCTGTAGTGCAATAGGTGATGATATATCAAAGCTTTCTGCTATTTTGGATGCAGGTATTATGCTAGTCGGTCTAACATGGAATGAAGAGAATGCTGTAGGTTACGGAGCTGAACAGGATGCTAGTCTTGGTTTAAAGCCATTTGGTAAGGAAGTTGTCAAGATGCTAAATGAGCGGGATATCATTATCGATGTATCGCATTTAAATGAGCAAGGGTTCTGGGATGTGCTGCCGTTAGCAAAGCATCTTATCGCCAGCCATAGCAATGCACGTGCGATTTGCGACCACCCACGTAATTTAACCGATTCACAGGCTAAAGCTCTTGTCGAGCATGGAGGTCATATTCATGTAGTCTATTTCCCGCTTTTTATTGGAGAAAATGCAACAATGGACGACTTAATTGTGCATGTAAAGCATTTAGCGAGCATCGTTGGGATTGAGCATCTTGGGCTCGGTTCTGATTTTGACGGGATAGATATGACGGTCAATGGTCTTGCGCATGCAGGTGAGGTGCAAAACGTATTGGAGCATTTACGTGAGCATTTTGCAAATGACGAAGTTCGAGGCATAGCGCACAATAATTTTAGACAGTATTTAAAAAGAGCAGCAACCAAGTAAAGGTGCTTTATAGTAAAGACCAAAGGCATCCAGAAGTTTATTCTGGATGCCTTTGGTCTTTTTTAATTTTATTGACATGTTCAGTTGATGGAAAGCGTCCGCATGTAGCGGAAATCAACGACAGTAATCACAACTTGTCCATATTAATAAAAGAAATAATTTACTAATAAGCCGATTCCGAGTAGGAAACCGAAGAATGTATTTGTTTGCGCTGTATACTTCATCGCTGGCATTACTTCCTTGGCTTCTTTTTTATCGCGGAAAATTTGGATAGCCCGCAGTGGTTTCGGTATGCATAGGAAAATAATTAGCGACCAAAAAGTAATACCATCAATGGCTACTAATGCAATAACCCAAAGGTACGAAACAATGAAGAAGCCTGATAATACAGAAATAGCACGGTCACGGCCCACTAAAATAGCAAGTGTTTTACGTCCACCTTCCGTATCGCCAACAATATCTCGAATATTGTTCGAAAGCATAATACCACCAACTAAAATCATACTCGGAACAGACAGTAATACTGCATCTAAAGTGATCGTTAGTGTTTGAATATAAAAGGCGATTAAGACAATACCCATCCCCATAACTGCACCTGAAACAAGCTCTCCAAATGGCGAGTAGGCGATAGGATACGGTCCTCCAGTATATAGAAAACCAATCAGCATACATACTAGTCCAACTGCAGCAAGCCACCAAGATGTTGAGGCACAAATATAAATGCCAAGTAGCATGGCTATTGCATAAAAGCTTAAGGCAATGATCATAATTGTTTTCGGTTGGACTCCATGACGGACAATTGTGCCGCCAATGCCGACAGAATGTTCGTTATCTAATCCTAACTTGTAATCATAATATTCGTTGAACATATTTGTTGCTGCTTGAATGAGCATACTCGCTATCAGCATAGCAAAAAATAGTCCGAAATGAATTGTTTCTTTTTCAATTGCAAGCGCAATTGCTGTTCCTAAAAATACTGGAACGAATGAAGCGGTTAAAGTATGTGGGCGCGTTAAATGCCACCAAACTTTAAAACCCCTATCAGCTTCAATGACTTTGGTCATAAGGTCTTTCTCTCCTTCAACTATTGTAGACTCTTCTTATTTTATACGAAGAAAGAGAAAATGGATAGGTTCACAGCTTATTACATACAGTTATGTTTAAAAAAATGATACAATAGTACATGCATTTAAGAGATGGGAAGATAAAATAAGCTTATTGTAGCACTTGAAACAAAGAAGCCGTCAAACTTATAGGACGGCTATTTTAGCGCAACAAGTAATGCGAAAGACGGATGTCTCAGGTGTTTTTATGTGTGAAATCGCCACGACAGACGTATGATATTAAATACGTGCAAGTAACAGCAACACGTAATGTAGCGCGAAAACATAATGGATTATGTACATTGCAATAACGGAGGTAATTTTCATGCAACAGAAGTGGTACCAAGCCACAGAAGTAGAAGTGGACTCTTTGGGCCAAAACCTTCATTTTTATATGGAAACAATCGAAGTAAGTCGCTTATCGGCGCTTGCATTTTATGCAGCGGGTGAGGAGCGTTATAAAGGTGAACGATTTTATTGGCAAAATAGAGAAAAAACAATGACATTAGTGGGGCTAGGACATGCCCATACAATTCAAAATAACGCAAAAAGTGACCGCTTTGATGCTGTAGAAGCTGAGTGGAAAAGTATAACGAAAAATTGCGTAAAAGGGCAGGCTGAACTACAACCAATTTTGTTCGGGGGTTTTACATTCGACCCGCAAAATAGTGTCAATGGAGAGTGGACAGACTTCCCAGAGGCGTATTTTGCCTTGGCAACGTATCAGCTTGTATTACGCGATGACAAAGCCTATGTAAGTATTCATCTTATTGCACAAGCTACGCAGGCAGAACAACAATTTGAAGCGTTACGTAAAGAGCGAGATCATTTAATCGATGCTGCGCAAGTTGAACAAGTAAAGATGTATGCTAAACCTGAGATAACAAATTATTTCGAGCCTTATAAGGACCCGTATTTAGCGTCCATCGATCAGGTGACAGCACTTATAAAGGCAAAGCAGGCAGCTAAAGTGGTTATTGCTCGCTCACTCGCGCTGCAATTTAAGGAACAAGTAATGTCGCCGCAAGTATTAGCTCAAATTATTGACGAACAGCCTGAAAGCTATTTATTTGGATTAGAGTGGCATGATTTGTTATTTTTCGGCGCATCGCCAGAGCGTCTTGTAAAAGTAGAAAGTGGTCGTGCCTACTCATCATGTGTAGCTGGATCGATTCAACGAGGTAAAACGCCTGAGGAAGATGAGGCATATGGACAAAGCTTGTTAAATGATCCGAAAAACGGTGGCGAACATCAATATGTAGTCGACATGATTGCAGAGACGTTCCGTAAAAACTGTGTTGAGATGAAAATACCTGATGGACCACGCTTATTAAAAATTAGAGATATCCAACATTTATATACACCTGTTGAAGGTCAGTTAAATGACGAAGCAACGATTTTGCAGTTAACGAAACATTTACATCCAACACCTGCTTTAGGTGGTGTGCCTAGAATAGAGGCTATGAGTGCTATTCGTAAATATGAGCCGATGAATCGCGGCCTTTACGCTGCGCCAATTGGTTGGTTAGATGCAGAGGGCAACGGGGAATTCGCGGTTGCGATTCGTTCAGCAGCTCTCATTAAAGATAAAGCTTATTTATATGCAGGTGGCGGTATTGTAGCTGATTCAGAGCCACAATCTGAATATGAGGAAACATTAGTGAAATTCCGTCCAATGCTTCGAGCGTTAGGAGGACAAGTACATGAGTGAACGAAAAGTATTGACGGATTATGTGTATCAAATGGTTGCATCACTTGTACAGGCAGGTGTCCAACACGTTGTTGTCAGCCCAGGATCACGTTCGACACCATTAGCATATGCTTTTGCCTCAACAAAGAAACTGACGATGTACCGTCAAGTAGATGAACGAGCGGCTGCATTTTTTGCGCTAGGGATTGCTAAGTCTACTGCGAAGCCTGTCGTGCTGTTATGTACATCAGGCACTGCGGCGGCAAACTATTATCCTGCAATTGTCGAAGCGAGTTATGCACGAGTGCCACTCATTGTTATTACAGCCGATCGTCCACATGAATTACGTGAGGTTGGGGCACCACAAGCGATTAATCAGACAAATTTATACGGAGCACATGTCAAGTGGAGTGTTGATTTTCCACTTCCAGATGGTGCTGCACCAACATTGCCATTTATCGAACGTCATATTGCACGTGCACTTGCCATTGCAACAAGTGCACCTTTCGGACCTGTGCATCTCAATGTACCATTCCGTGAACCGTTGCTCATTGATTTTCAGGAGGAACTCCCAACTGTTACATTTAAGCAAAGTCATATTGGACAGTTAACACCACCGAAAGATGCACAGTTAGAACTTGCATCTATTTTAAGAGAAACGAAGAGGGGATTTGTCGTTGTTGGTGAACTGCCACTAGGAACAGATTTAACCGTAATGTGGGAATTTGTGCGCCAATTAAAATGGCCAATCATTGTCGAGAGTCTATCGAATATGCGAACTTCTGTGCCAAAAGATTGTTTACCATATGTCGTGACAACATATGATGCCATTATGAAAAACGATGACTTTAAAGCGCTTGTTGAACCTGAAACAGTTCTTCGCATAGGAGCGCAGCCTGTATCGAAGTTTATTATGCAATTTATTACTAAAACACAGCCACAAGCTTATATTGTTGTTGATGAAGACCCGATGTTCCGTGATTCAACAGGAGTATCGACTCATTTTCTACACGCAAGCATCGGCGACTGGCTCGTGCAATTAGACCTTGCTGAAACAGCGCTAGAAGCGGCGTATTTAGCAGAATGGCAAGATGCCAATGACATTGCACTGGAGTATATTGAGCACTATGCCGAAGGAGCAATTGACGAAGGGGCAATGGTAAGTCGCTTACTTGAATTAATTCCAAATGGCAGTGATGTTTTTGTTAGCAGTAGTATGCCAATTCGTGATATCGATACATTTTTAATGGCAACGGCGAAAGATATCCGCATTTTTGCGAATCGTGGAGCTAATGGCATTGATGGCGTTGTATCAACTGCAATGGGCTTCAGTCAAGGAAATAACCGTGAAACTTATTTACTTATCGGAGATTTAGCCTTTTTACATGATGTCAATGGCCTGATTGCGTCACGCTATCAAGCATGTAATATGACCATTATAGTGATGAATAATGATGGTGGTGGTATTTTCTCTTACTTGCCACAATCCACGGTAGAGGAACATTATGAAAATTTATTTGGTACACCAACTGCGCTTGAGTTCCGTGACATTGCTCATATGTACGATATGGACTACATTTGTGTTGAGGATATTGCACAGTTAGTGCCGAAATTTAACATGGTGAAGAAAAGTCCATTACGATTAATTGAGATTTTTACAGATCGAGAAGAAAATGTGTATGCACATCGAGCGCTTTGGAATCGTATTAATGCAGGGTTAAAAGCATGGCAAAGCTAATGATTCGTGGTCTGGAGACACATGTGGATATATGGAATGAAGCAGCAGAGCAAACAATTGTTGCTCTGCATGGTTTTACAGGAAGTTCCGCTACATGGCGAAATTTAGCGAGAGCTCTTCCGCATATGCGCATCGTGGCGATTGATTTAATCGGACATGGGCAAACAGCAGTACCGGAGCAAGTAAGCCGCTTTGCTATGGCTGAGCAAGTGCTTGATTTAGAAGAAATTTTTTGTCAATTACAATTAGAGACTTTTGCATTACTCGGCTATTCAATGGGGGGGCGTATCGCTTTATCCTATGCGCTAGCATACCCTCATCGTGTGGACAAGTTATTGTTAGAAAGTGCTTCTCCTGGTTTACGCACAGCAAAGGAACGTCAAGAGCGATGCGAGCGTGATGATGCATTGGCGAATAAAATTATAACGAATGGTTTACCGTCATTCGTGAATGCGTGGGAAAACATCCCGTTATTTGCATCGCAAAAACGTTTAGCTGATTGTGTGAAACAAGCAGTTCGAGCAGAGCGATTGTCTCAAAGTGAAAAGGGCTTGGCAGGCAGTTTACGAGGAATTGGAACAGGCATGCAACCGTCGAACTGGGACGATTTAACACGATTAGCATTCCCTGTGCTATTAATAACGGGTTCACTTGATGTGAAATTTTGTCATATTGCATTGGAAATGAAAACGTTATTAAAAAATGGAAAACATATAACAGTAAATGACGCTGGGCATGCAATTCATGTGGAAAATCCAGCTGAATTTGCTACAATAGTAAATGTGTATTTAACGTAATGTTTTTTACGTTAGCGCCTTGTGTCAGAATAAGGCGAATTTCATAAAATAGGAGGTAATTTCCATGACACGTCAATGGACTACATTACATACTTATGAAGACATTAAGTATGAGTTTTATAACGGTATTGCCAAAGTGACAATTAACCGTCCAGAAGTGCGCAATGCATTTCGACCTAAAACAGTAATGGAAATGATCGATGCATTTTCTCGTGCCCGCGATGATAAAAATGTTGGTGCTATTATTTTAACAGGTGAAGGCGAGCATGCTTTCTGCTCAGGTGGAGACCAAAAGGTACGCGGTCATGGTGGCTACGTAGGGGAAGATGAAATCCCACGCCTAAACGTACTTGATTTACAACGTTTAATCCGTGTTATTCCAAAACCAGTAGTAGCGATGGTTGCAGGCTATGCAATCGGTGGAGGACACGTATTACATGTTGTATGTGACCTTACAATCGCAGCTGACAATGCGCGTTTCGGACAAACTGGTCCAAAAGTGGGTTCATTTGATGCTGGTTACGGTTCAGGCTATCTTGCACGTATTATCGGTCATAAAAAGGCGCGTGAAATTTGGTTCCTTTGCCGTCAATACGATGCACAACAAGCGCTTGATATGGGCTTAGTCAATACAGTTGTTCCTTATGCGCAATTAGAAGACGAAACTGTGCAATGGTGTGAAGAAATGCTACAAATGTCTCCAACAGCTCTACGCTTCTTAAAAGCAGCAATGAATGCTGATACAGACGGCTTAGCTGGTCTTCAACAAATGGCAGGCGATGCTACACTTCTTTACTACACTACTGATGAAGCAAAAGAAGGTCGCGACGCATTTAAAGAAAAACGTCAACCAGACTTTGGTCAATTCCCAAGATTCCCTTGATTCGGAAATGGTGGTGGGCTCGTATCTCTTAGTAGATACGAGCTTTTGTTGTTTTCAGGGGAAGACAGACGAATAGACCGATGATGGAAAAAGCGGTACCATTATCAGTGTAAACGATCGGAGGAAGCAAATAATGTACCCAAACTGGATTTTACAGCGTGCCTATGTAACGCCATTACGCCACGCGCTCACATATGAAGGACAAACATGGACATTTCAACAATTAAATGAGCTTTCATTACAACGTGCTCGACAATTAACAGCACTCGGTTTAAAGCAAGGGAAACGTATCGCCATCATGGGACCGAGTAAGCCTGCACTGGTCGTTATGATGTATGCTTGTATGCATTTGCAATGTGAAATGGTCATGCTGAATCGTCGTCTGTCTCAAGCGGAAATCGCTTATCAACTAGAAGATTCACAAGCACAACTTGTACTAGTAGCGGATGAGGATGTAGAAAAATTACCACAACATACCCTTTATCATGTATTTTCAGCAATTGAAAAAAGTAAAGAGCAGCATGTTGATATTGCCAAAGAATGGTCACTCAATCAAACAACATCGATTATGTATACGTCTGGCACGACAGGCTTCCCTAAGGGCGTCCGTCAAACAGTTGGCAATCACCAGGCAAGTGCAACAGCGTCAGTGCTTAATATTGGTTTACAGGCAGATGATGTTTGGTTGTGTGCAGTCCCATTATTCCATATAAGCGGTTTTTCCATTTTAGTACGTTCATTGTTATACGGCAATAAAGTACAGCTCTATGAGCAATTTCATGCAGAGGCTATCGCACAAAACATTGTTGATGGCGATGTCACACATATGTCAGTAGTTGCTGTTACGTTAGAGCGCATACTCAATACGCTTGAACGAAACAATGCTCAAGCTTCACCGCGTTTTAAATTAATGCTAGCAGGTGGTGGGCCTGTGCCAGTAGATTATTTAAAAAGAGCAAGTGCACTACAATTAGCCGTAGCCCAAACGTATGGGATGACAGAAACTTCATCGCAAACGGCAACGCTGGCAAGTGAGGATGCGATGAAAAAAATTGGTTCAGCGGGTAAACCACTATTTTTTAATCAAATTAAAATTGACATGCCAAACGAACAAGGTGAAGGCGAAATTTGTATTCGCGGTCCGCATGTCACACCTGGCTATATCGGTCGTTTTGCCGAGAGAAGCGCTACCGAAGAAGGGTGGCTGCATACGGGAGATATTGGCTATATGGATGAGGAAGGGTATTTGTTTGTTGTCGATCGACGTGCCGATTTAATTATTTCCGGTGGTGAAAATATTTATCCTGCAGAAATTGAAAATGTGCTATTGGCGCATGCTGCTGTTCAAGAAGCGGGTGTCTGTGGCTTCGAGGATGATAAATGGGGACAGGTGCCAATCGCTTTTGTCGTTGTAAAAGAACAGCTAGCGTTGGCAGATTTACAGCAGTATTGTGAGGAAAATCTTGCGAAATATAAAGTACCAAAACGATTTATGATTGTCGATGAACTTCCTCGTAATGGAGCAAATAAACTGCTACGAAGAAAATTAGCAACATTACTTTCAACTGAATAGTTTCGTATGATATGAAATCATAAAAAAATCCACTACGCTTTTTTGCGGGCATATGTGGATTTTTGTCTTTTTAATTCTGAATATTCATAATTGTTTGGGTGCCTGGCACTTGTCATAATAATTAATAGGGGGGCATAAACTATTTAGTAAAGGAGAATGACTCATATGAGAAAAACTATATATAATGTCGTCATTATATTATTTGTTTTACAAATGAGTCATGTGCAAGTATTTGCAAATACTGAACAAGCCAATATCGCAACAGCTAATACAATAGAAACATTACAACAGCAAATTCAGAATGAAGTGATGCAATTATCCACTGAATTTGAAATTCGATACACTGGTAAAACATCTGAATTAAAAGACCAACTAACAGCGCTTATAAAACATGCTATTACAGATCCATATATTTACGCCAATATTTCTAGTTTTCAATGGAAGTATGATGGCTATGCTAATAATATTGTCATTCAATTTCAATTTACCTATCATATTACACAGGAAGAGGAGGCATTTGTAGAGCAATCATTGACAACTATTGTTGCATCGATGCATGGATTAAGCGAACTGGAGAAAATACAGGCTGCACATGATTATATCGTCTTAACTTCTGAGTATTCAAAAGATAGTATAGGAAGTCAATATTCCCCTTATACGTTGCTTAGCGAAAACAAGGGTGTCTGTCAGGCCTATGCCTTAGTGCTTTATCGCATGTTAGAAATGCTAGGCTTTGAAGTACAATATGTACCAGGTAAAGTAGGAGAACAATTGCATGCATGGGTGTTAGTGAAGCTTGAGAATGAGTGGTATCATATTGATGTGACATGGGATGATCCATTGCCGGATCGTATGGGTGAAGTACGTTATAACTATTTCCTCGTATCTGATCAACAATTAGCGCAAGACCACACATGGGATTATGCCAGTTTTCCAGCGGCTACAAGTGAAAAATACGCAGATTGGCAGCAAAAAAGTAGGGTTGAAGTTTTAACCAAACCATTACTGAATGCTTTTACCATTAATAAAGGGCTAGCTTTAATTAATAATAGAGCAATTCTGTTAGAGCAATTAGTAGAAAAAACGCCACTATTATCGAATGACTACCAAGATAGCAGCAAGCCTGTTCAAATAGTTTTATATGTACAAAACGAAAAAGTCATACTGGAAAGCAATAAGACGCTTCGTCTACTTATTGCGAGAGCCAATGCTAACGTTGGCCACATGCGGCTTATAAGTTTTGTCAAAACTGAAAAGAGAATGCCACAAGAAAAATACGTCATAATAAAGGAGGTGTCCCATTTGCATAACGGGGCACCTCCTTCTTTATCCTATTGGTTTACTTCTGTTCATTTAATGCTGTTTCTAAAGTTTTCATATTTTTCTTCATCAAAGTAAAGTACGTTTCATTATTTTTTACATCATCGCTAGTTAATACGCTTAAATTGTGCAATACAAGTGATTGCGCACCAACTTCTTTTTGAATGACTTCAGCTAATTTAGAAGAAACATTTTGCTCAAATAAAATATAGTGAATGTTTAAGTCATTTGCTTTATCGACAATTGCTGTTAGTTCTTTTTGAGAAGGTTCATTTTGCGAGTTTAAGCCGGCAATTGGCACTTGCGTGAAGCCATATTGACCTGCGATATAACCAAATGCAGCATGGGATACAAAAAATGTTTTGTTCTTCGTTGCATTAGCCATCGCTTTATATTCACTGTCTAAATCTTGTAGCTCTTTTACTAACGCTTCGTAATTGGCTGTAAATGTTGCTTCTTGTGCTGGCATTTTTTCAACTAACGTATTTTTAATCGTTAATGCTAAATCTTGACTAATAATAGGTGAAAGCCATACGTGTGGATCGACACTACCATGCGCATGATCTTCATCTTCATCATGGTCGTGCCCATGATCTTCCTCTGTCGCGTCATGGTCATGGTCGTGATCTGCTTCGTCTTCCTCATCGTGCGAATGACCAGTGCTGATTGCTAATTGTTCATCGGAAATTTGAGCTGCCGTTGCAACCATTGTGACATCTTCTTTGGCTAATGTCTTTTTAGCATTTTCAACAAAGCCCTCTAGCCCTAAGCCAATATAAAAAAATACATCTGCATCGGCTAATTTCATCATATCCTTTTGTGTTGGCTCGAATGTATGCTCATTTGAGCCAGGTGGGTAAATAGAAGACACTTCTACGTAATCGCCACCAATACGCTCTGTAAAGTAGCTTAATGGATAGACCGTTGTGTAGACAGATAACTTGTCTTTCTTGTCCGCACTTTGTTTCGGTGTTGATGATTTATCACCACAGGCAGCTGCAAATAAGGCTAGCACAGTTACTAAGAAAAATAAAAATACTTTTTTCATGATAGATACCTCTTTCAAATAGTAATGATTACGATTTGTTTTTTTAACAGTTACTATAATAACGCACATCAGAAAAAAGTACAAGAAAAAATGACCTCCGAAAATTAATTCTTTTTCGAAGGCCATTTTTCTGGCACAGGATCAAAGCCACCAGGGTGAAGTGGTTGGCATTTTAATATGCGTGTAACGGTTAATATTAAACCTTTAATCGCACCGTGTTTTTGAAAAGCTTCTAGTCCATATGAAGAACATGTTGGGTAAAAGCGACACGTTGGTGGCGTCATAGGTGAGATGAATTTTCTGTAAAACTGAATGAGCCATATAAAGGGATATTTCATGCTTGACCATCCTTGTGATGTGTATTGGCTTGCTCGGGCTTAGCATCAATAGTTTGTGTAAAAAAATCGCCCTTTTTCTTGAGAATAACAATGACAGAGACGCCAAACATAAGCATCATCATGGCAATCATAATTATTATTGGTAATGGCACACCCATTGTATTCACTCCAAATTCTATTTGTTAGTATAAGAGATAAATTTTACTTTTCATCATATGGATGAAAACTAGTTTTCGGCTTGTCATCTACCGTATGTTTAAAGGCATAAGCACGGTTCACACTGACAATTGTCGCAATTGTTATTAATATAACAATAATGATGGCTAGTGTTAAGAGCAAGGTTAAACTCATTGTATTCACTCCGTTCTTATTCATTATACCTATTATAAAATAGAAGCTCTAGCTTAGTTGTGAAGGAAGTTTGACATTCCAGCGAATAAAACAAGCTCTTTGCCACCATACTATGGAAAAAGGGGTGTTTTATATGGATCGTCAGCCTGTCTATTTTTCACTTGCCCATAAAACGTATTATACAAATCCATATGAGGGACAATGGAATTTCGAGCTTAATGTAGATCGTCAAGCATTAGATGTTTTCGAGAAAATATTTCAACAAATGCAAATGTTGGAAATTGCTAATGGATGGCGTGCGCAATTGCCATATTTGCAATATCATTTGGACAGAGAAAATGATGAATTAGATTTACGCTTAAAGAAAATTTATGCCCTTATCCATGAATATGGAGACGACGATACAAAGGAATTTGTCGAGCAGCTTCCCTATTTCAATAAACGTGTCTAGCTAATTAGCTAGACATTTTTTTATAGGAATAGGGATTGGATAATGATTTCTAAATAAATAATGACAAGTGTACCTAGTCCAATCAATGCTAATTTTCTTTGTACCATATTTTCATCCGTAGTTATTTTACAAACAGAACAGCTTAAAGCGATTCTAGAAGGGTTTACCATTGTCATTAAGGAGGAGCTAACATTTTGTATGCAAGCAAGCACAGTGGGAGAAGCGCCAATCTGCACAGCCGTTTCTGTTTGTATGCGAATAAACATCGTATTGGAAGCCGTATTACTCCCAGTTAAAAAACCACCTGTAGCGCCTATTAAAGGTGTAATAAATACAAAAAATGACCCAAAAGAATTTGCTGCAGTGAATGCTAGCAGTTGAATCATTTTTGCTTCAGACATCATGTTTGAAACAACAATATATAAAAAAGTCGTTAGCAGAACTGGGTAACATTTATGGATTGTTAATTGAATGCTATCAAAAATGGTCGCCCGATTTAATCGAAAGAGTACACAGCTGAAAAGACAGACAAGAAGCAGAAAAAATCCGGGCGAGTATAGCACTGCTAATTGAAACTGATAAGACTTGATTGTTACGGTACAAAGCTCAGTTAAAAAATCTTTAATCGGTGTCAGCATCCGTGATGCAAACAATAGAACAATTAGTAATAAATAGGGGGAAATATTTTTAAAAAGTTCATTCGAATGAATTTTATTGTGTAAAGAGATCATAATGAAAAGTGTGGCAATAACGGTTAAAGCGCCTACTAAGCCGGCAAGTTCCACACTGATGAAACGATTACAAAGCCATACGTTTCCACCTAGTAGTAAGCCTATCCATAGTATTTGCAGCCAGTTCTTTTTTATTGCAGTTTTTCCGACTCCGATATATGTAACTAAAAATGCGAAATAAATGTAAATAGGGATGCACATAAGGGCGCTCCCGACGCCTAAATCTACTAAAGCAATGTTACCTAATGAAGCGCCAATAATGGTTCCCATCGCTAATGTTCCCCATGGTATGATACATAAACTAATTAATGCGATTAAGGAAGATTGAATCGTAGTAAATCCTAAAGCAATTAATATAGGTGCGATCACAATGACTGCTAAGCCAAAGCCACTAACAGCTTCAATTAAAGGAGATAGTCCTAGGGCCAATAATAATACTTGATAAATGCGATCATCGGTAGAAGTGGCAATAATAGATGCTATTTTTTGAATAGCACCCGCTTTCTCCATTAAATGAAATAATAAAATACCGAAAAACAAAATATAGAGTATCGGCACTGTTGTCAGGAAACTTTTGATGAATGGTTTAGGTAGTAATTCGATACTAGTATGAAAAACAGGGGAAATAGCGATTATGGTTGTAAGTATACAAGCGACGATTCCTGTAAAAATAGACGATTTTTTAAAAATAAAAATCATCAATAAAATACTTATTAAAGGTAATAATGCTAATACAACTTTTAACATGGAACAACACTCCTTTGCAATGTTTATTCACTATAGTATATTTTATTTTAACTAAAGTGTAAATAAAGAGTGGTGGATTATCTTTAAGTTGCTTGTTATAGAACATGTGCAATATCATAGTAGAAGGGCCGTGCGATGTCTTTTCACTATAGTACACGAACGAACATGGACTCAATAGCTTCGTCTGAAAAATAAAAGTGAGAGGGGCTTGTAAATGGGATTTGGAAAGCAAGTAAATGCTATTAGGAAAAAAAATAAAATGACATTACAGGAGCTTTCAGCGCTCAGTAATGTGAGTGCCTCGATGTTATCTCAAATTGAAAGAGATGAAAAAAATCCAACGATTCAAGTAGCCTGTCAAATAGCGGAAGCTTTAAATACAACACTTTCAGCTTTGCTTGATCAGCAGGAAAAAAGGGATATTGTCATAATAAGAAAAGATGAACGCCCAATATATGTCGATGAAAAATCTGGTTTTCAGCGCCATTTATTATCACCTTCTGTCCCTTCAAGAGGCATTGAGTTTGTGTTAAATATCATTCCTGCTAATAAAGAATCAGGCATATTTCCTGCACATAAATCAGGCGTGAAGGAATATATTTTTGTGCAAAGTGGGAAGTTGCGTGTTGAATTGGGGAAAGGGACTTTTATTGACGAATTACAAGCTGGGGATTCCTTCTTTTTTGAAGCTGATACAGAGCATCGATTTATTAATATGACGAATGAAGAATGTCACTACTTCCTAGTGATTGATTCGTCGCAGTATATGAAATAATAAGACGAAGAACATAATGAATACATTCGTTACAATATAATAATAGGAGTGGAATGGAATGTTTTCATTTACAGATTTAAATGGTTACCAAGTGGATTTAAGCTTTACAAAAGGTGAGTTTCAAGTTGAACCAAAGCATGTCCTTGTCTTTTTAAAGCATGAACAAAAATGGTTATGTACGATTCATAAACGCCGCGGAGTAGAAGTCCCAGGTGGCAAAGTAGAACCAGGCGAAACATTAGAACAGGCGGCTGTACGAGAAGTATTTGAAGAGACGGGTGTGCATGTGAAAAATCTTCGTTGGTTTGCGGAATATGCTGTTCACGGAGAAGTATTGTTTTGTAAAACAGTTTTTACTGCGCAATTTGTTAGGCAGGACAAGGTAGCCTTTGATTTGGAAACAGCAGGTATGGTCTGGCTCACTGATGAAGAGTTTGCCAACCATCCAAATTTAAGCTTTCATATGAAGGATGAAGGCATGTTAAAAATGCTAGAGGAGCTGAAGCGCGTTGACAATCAATGGTGAAATAGTTGAAAAACGTCCATACCCTTCACCAAATCCAGCTATTCGCTTAACGGAAATAACTTATGTATCACTTGGATTACGGGTTAAAGGCTTACTAGCGGAGCCTAAAGCAGAAGGTACATATGATGGTATTTTGTATTTACGTGGTGGAATGCAAAGCATTGGTATGGTAAGGCCAGCGCGAATTGCACAGTTTGCTGCACAAGGCTTTATCGTTTTTGCCCCTTACTATCGTGGGAATCGCGGTGGAGAAGGTCGAGATGAATTTGCCGGCCAGGATCGATACGATGCCGTACATGGGGTCGATGTGCTAAAGCAGTTTTGCAATGATCATATTCATGTGTTTGGTTTTTCGCGTGGCGGTATTATGGCGCTGTGGACAGCCATTTTGCGTAAGGATATAACATCGGTTGTGACGTGGGCGGGTGTCTCTGATGCAACAGCTACCTATTGGGAACGTGCCGATATGCGTCGTATGATGAAACGTGTTATAGGAGGAACGCCTAATCGTGTACCCGAAGCCTATGATGCGCGCACACCTTTATTTGAAGTTGAACACATTACAGCACCAGTGCTTATTATTCACGGCTATCGTGATGAAAATGTCGATATTGAACACGCAAGGCAATTAGCATTTTACTTAGAGGATGCCAATAAAACGTATGAAACGTGGTATGACCACCGTTTTGCACACCAATATCCACCTGCACAAAATCGTGAAACGGTACGTACATTGTGTGAATGGATGAAGAAACAGTAATTCTCTGAATTGTGTGAGTGCCTGGCACTTTGGCGTGCTAATAATAGTAAAAATCCACTGTGTTTTCCTTGGGTACGAGATAAGAAGCAACCAGTGTTGTAATTGGTTTATTGCATCTTATATCTTGGACATTACCGCAGAAATCTCAGTGGATTTTTACTAATTTAGTACCGGGAATTGTGTGAGTGCCTGGCACTTTTTATTGCACATAGTTGCTTAAAAACGATTGGATGGTTTCCCAGTATGTTGTGCCTGCAACACTTTCAGCACTACCGTGTCCAGCACCTTCTACAAGTAATTTTTCTTTTGGCACATTGGCAGCTTCATATACTTCATCAAGCATAGAAGAAGGGACGAATGTATCGTTAGTACCGTGTATAAAGAGCATTGGCGTTTGTGATTTAGCAACTTGCTTCACCGTATCCGCTTCACCCAGTGTATAGCCAGCTTTCATCTTTGTTACTGCGGATGCAAAATACATAATCGGAAAGGCTGGTAAATGGAAGATTGCTTTTAGTTGATACGAAAATTCTCCCCATACAGATGCATAACCACAATCCTCGATAATTGCTTTGACGTTGGAAGGAAGCTTTTCACCTGATGCCATCATAACAGTGGCGCCTCCCATAGAAACCCCATACAGAACGATCTCTGCATCATTTTGTAATTGAACGGTGTTGTCAATCCATGACGCGACATCGAGTCGATCATGCCAGCCCATTCCAATATAGTCTCCTTCACTTTTTCCGTGACCTCTCGCATCGGGAATGAGTACATTATAGCCCATATCATAAAAGTGTTTAGCATACTTGGTCATCTGTAATCCATCGCTTGAATAGCCATGGAAAATCAGTACCCATTTATTTGTTTCGTTTTCATTTTTAATGGAATAGCCATGAAGCTTTAGTTGATCGACGGATTGAATGGTTGTTTCTTCGTAATGACTGTTAAACCATTTTTCACGCGCTTCTTTCTCTTTCACTTCATTCGGATTTGCATCAATCAAATTATGTGGTGCTTCAAGAACAGCTGATTTATCAGATTGTGGATTTAACGCTAGGTTATAAAAATAATTGCCTGCAATAAAACCAGCCCCAATAAACAAAATGATTAATGACACGATAACACCAACTAGTATTTTGTATTTTTTGCTCATATGTATCCTCCAATACAATCTATGTAGAGTAAATTTTATAGAAGAGGGTAAAGAAAAAGGGAACGAATAAATCGTTCCCTTCGTCACAACATTATTTTAAAGGACCACCAAGTTTAGTGATTGCTTCAGAAACATTAGAGAATTTCTTGAAGTTGTCGTTGAATAAAGCAGCAAGTTCAGCAGCTTTCTCATCGTAAGCCGCTTTGTCTGCCCATGCTTCGCGTGGGTTCAACACTTCTGTTGGTACACCTTCAACTGCTGTCGGGATGTGTAAGCCGAATACAGCGTCTTGAGTCGTTTCAACATTATTTAGTTTGCCATCGATTGCAGCACGTACCATTGTACGAGTGTATGAAAGCTTCATACGGCTACCTGTACCGTATTCTCCACCAGTCCAACCAGTGTTAACTAAGAATACTTGTGCGCCGTGCTCGTCGATTTTTTGACCTAACATTTCAGCATAAACAGTTGCTGGAAGTGGAAGGAATGGAGAACCGAAACATGTAGAGAATACTGGTTCTGGTTCTGTTACACCACGTTCAGTACCTGCAAGTTTAGATGTGAAACCACTTAGGAAGTGATACATTGCTTGTTCTTTTGTTAATTTACTGATTGGAGGTAATACACCAAATGCATCAGCTGTTAAGAAGATGATTGATTTTGGATGACCTGCAACAGATGGATCAACGATATTTTCAATATATTGAATTGGGTAAGCAACACGTGTGTTTTCTGTTAATGAAACATCATCGTAGTCACAAACACGAGTTTCAGGATCTACAGCTACGTTTTCTAGAACAGAACCGAAGCGGATTGCGTTGTAGATTTCAGGTTCTTTTTCAGCAGAAAGGTTAATTGTTTTTGCATAGCAACCACCTTCGATGTTGAATACTCCATTGTCAGACCAGCCATGCTCATCGTCACCGATTAATTTGCGGTCAGGATCAGCTGATAAAGTTGTTTTACCAGTTCCAGATAAACCGAAGAATAATGCCACATCGCCAGCTTCACCTACGTTTGCTGAACAGTGCATTGATAGGATGCCTTGTTGTGGTAATAGGTAGTTCATAATACCGAAAATAGACTTTTTCATTTCACCAGCGTATTCAGTACCACCGATTAAAATGATTTTCTTTTCAAGCGATACAATGATGAATGTTTCAGAAGCTGTACCATCAACAGCTGGATCAGCTTTAAAGTTAGGAGCTGAGATAACTGTGAAGTCAGCAACGTGAGAAGCTAATTCTTCTTTTGTTGGACGGATAAATAATTGATGGGCGAAAAGATTGTGCCAAGCATATTCATTAATTACTTGGATGCTTAATTGTGAATCTTTGTCAGCACCTGCAAAACCTTTGAATACGAATAATTCGTCACGTTCTTTTAAGTATTTAACTACTTTTACATATAAGTTATCGAACACTTCGGAAGAAATTGGTTGGTTTACTTTACCCCAGTCAATTTGATCTTTTGTGCTTTCTTCTTCTACCGTATATTTATCTTTAGGTGAACGACCAGTGTATTTGCCAGTTTCTGCACGAACTGCGCCATCTACTGTTAACATAGCCTCACCACGAGATGTAGCTTTTTCCGCTAATTGTGGTACTGAAAGTTGAACGTTAATGTTCCCGCCGTTTAATAATTCCTTCAGTTCGTTTGCAATTTCTACTGAATTCATCGATTAAATACCATCCTTTTTTATAATATTCACTCATTTGAGGGAGTTTTTCTTAATTTCAAAAATAGTATAACACAATTGCCTTAATAATCTATACTAATTCAAAAATTATTTTCGAGTTTTGAATACTTTTCTGCAAAATGTCATAAAATAATTGACAACGTTCGACCTTTTACGTAAGATGGGGAATTGAACGGATACTCTTATCCCGAGCTGGTGGAGGGTCAGGCCCTGTGAAACCCGGCAACCTGCATGAACTATTCACGACATGCGCTGGTGCCAACCTGATGCAAGGGGATAACCCTTGAACGATAAGAGTGAAAGGTTACGAAGTCATTATTCCTTTCCTCATGTACAGTACGTGAGAAAAGGATTTTTTTATTTTCATAATGAATGTAAAGGTAAGTATATACAATTCTTTCCTTATTATAATGACGGATCTTTCGAAATCCTCATGTTAAAAGCAACAACGGCTTGGAAGTTCAATCCTTTAGGAGCGAACTTGACATGGGTAATGAGTACCGTATTCATTTCGCAAATGCTATTTGTAAGAGTAATAGGAGGAAAACTAAATGACAAACCGTCGATTGTTTACATCAGAGAGTGTTACAGAAGGACATCCAGACAAAATTTGTGACCAAATTTCGGATGCTATTTTAGATGCTATTTTAAAGGAAGATCCAAATGCACGTGTAGCGTGTGAAACAACTGTCACAACAGGATTAGTATTAGTAGCGGGGGAAATCACTACTTCTACTTATGTAGATATAAAAGGGATTGTGCGTGATACGGTAGCAGAAATCGGCTATACACGCGGCAAATACGGCTTTGATGCTGAAAACTTAGCAGTACTAGTAGCAATTGGTGAACAATCACCGGATATTGCTCAAGGTGTAGACCAAGCTTTAGAAGCTCGTGAAGGTTCAATGACTGATGCGGATATCGAAGCAATTGGCGCAGGTGACCAAGGATTAATGTTTGGTTACGCATGTAATGAAACACCTGAATTAATGCCTTTACCAATTAGTTTAGCGCATAAATTAGCTCGTCGTTTAACAGAAGTACGTAAATCTGGTGAATTAGCTTATTTACGTCCAGATGGTAAAACACAAGTGACAATTGAGTATGATGAAAACAATATTCCAGTTCGTGTTGATACGATTGTTATTTCTACACAACATGATGAAGACGCAACTCTTGAGCAAATTCAAGCAGATTTAAAAGCATTTGTTATTGCACCAGTAGTGCCTAGTGAATTATTAGATGCTCAAACGAAATATTTCATTAACCCAACTGGACGTTTTGTTATTGGTGGTCCTAAAGGTGATGCTGGACTAACTGGTCGTAAAATCATCGTTGATACATACGGTGGTTATGCGCGTCATGGCGGTGGTGCATTCTCTGGTAAGGACGCTACAAAAGTAGACCGTTCAGCTGCTTATGCGGCACGTTATGTGGCGAAAAATATCGTTGCTGCAGGTTTAGCAGAACGTGCTGAAGTACAGCTTGCTTATGCAATTGGTGTAGCACAACCGGTATCAATTGCTGTTGATACATTTGGTACAGGCAAAGTAAGTGAAAGCGACATCGTAAAATGGGTGCGCGAACTATTTGATTTACGTCCTGCAGGCATTATTAAAATGCTTGATTTACGTCGCCCAATTTACAAACAAACGGCGGCTTACGGTCACTTTGGACGCACTGACTTAAATGTGCCTTGGGAAAATACGGACAAGGCTGATGCATTAAGAGCAAAAGCTAGTTTATAAGCTGTTTTGTAAAGAGCATTGGTAATTGTGATAAACATGCGCAAATGCTTTAGTGAAAGGGGCTGTTCTATAGCCCCTTTTTATCTTTTTTAGAGTTTGAATCCTGGCGGTTGTCATAGATTGGAGAGGCGCTTTTCGAGTTAGCCTAGAAAATCTGGATGGAACGTAGGGGCAATTGATAGCAAAAAAATTCGCGTCTATCCTTTTACGTTCAGCAAGCAAACGTTGCTGTAGCGTTTTACTTTAGAAGGGATTCGCGAATTTATTTTTATCCATTATAAAATTGTTTGTTATGCGAGCACTTACACTTATATCGGCAGTCCTCACATTTCGAGTATCCATTATTTTTGAAGAGATTTGTAATATTGTCCCTTTTCTACGTATTCTCGGACGATACGTTCCATATCTTCTTTATCTTCAGCATTTAATTCTCGTACAACTTTAGCTGGACGTCCTAAAGCTAAACAATTAGGGGGAATGACTTTACCTGGAGGTACAAGACTACCCGCACCAATAAATGCACCTTCTCCAATTTCTGCCCCATCTAACACGATTGATCCCATACCGATTAACGCATTTTTTCGAATTGTACAGCTATGTAATGTCACTTGATGCCCAACGGTTACTTCATCTTCGATTATTAATGGAAATTTTGGACTTTGATGTAGGCAACAAAGGTCTTGGATACTTACACGTTTACCGATTATTGTAGGAGATACATCGCCTCGAATAATGGTATTAAACCAAATTGTTGTCTCTGCTCCAATCGTTACGTCACCAGTAATGGTTGCATAGTCAGCAATAAAAACAGATGGATCGATAGTAGGTGTTTTGTCTTTATACGGATAAATCATGCTAATCGCCTCTTTTCTTACTTTAATGTAGTATTATCGTATCAAATACGCAATTTTATGCAAATATAATTTTATAATAACGAGCATATTTCGTTATAATCATTGTGTAACTATTTATTTAGGAGGACTATGTGAATGTGGAAATGGGAAGCTGATGGACAAGCGAAAGCTGTGATTGCTATTGTTCACGGTGCATATGAAAATCACCGTTGGTACGCATGGCTTATTGAAAAACTCAGAATGGAAGGCTTCCACGTAGTCATGGGGGATTTACCGAATCATGGGGCAAATGCAAAACTCTCACGTGTCCATGATGAGGACTTTAAAGAATACAACAAATATACGAGGCATTTAATTGAAAATGCTTTTTCATATGATTTGCCAGTGTTTTTAATAGGGCATGGACTAGGAGCAACGTTAATACTACATACGATGCATAAGAGAAAATACGAGTGTGCAGGAATTGTTTTAACATCGCCTTGGCTACATTTGAATTTACAACCAGGTAAACTATCAAATGCATTAACAAGCTTAAGTGCTTTGACGGCGAGCGTTAAAATGACACACGATATTACTTTTGAGAAATTAACACGTAGTATTGAGGGACGAGAGGAAATGCAAGATGAGTTTCCATTTAAGTCCGTGATCTCAGTTAAGTGGTATCGCGAACTGCAACAAATGATGCGCAATTTGGCCATCATGCCGAAAGCCGAGTTTCCGAATACGCCGATGCTAATCATGACTGGTGAAAGGGATAGTATTACGGAAACGAGACAAACACGTAATTGGCTACATCAGCAAGAGTTTGCTGAATTTCAATTTAAAGAATGGGCGAAATGCTACCATAATCTGTTCCATGAAATAGAGCGGGAAGAGATTTTTCTCTATATTAGAGATTTTGTTAATAATGCTTTGCGTAGAATTGGATATATAATTCGATAGAATGTTTCCCTCCCGAAAAATATTGTTGAATAAGATGTATAGTAACTTAAAAATAATGTTGTAATTTTCAGAAAAATGTAATACTATAATGTCTTAAAGTAAGAATATTCATATTTTGGGAGGGGTAAAATGGAAAGTATTGTAAGTTTTCTGAACAGTATTTTATGGGGACCGTGGTTTATTTATGGTATTTTATTGATTGGATTGTTCTTTTCAATTATTACACGTTTCCTACAAGTAAGACTCATTAAGGATATGTTCGTCTTAATGTTTAAAGGGGAAAAATCGGAAAAAGGAATTTCTTCTTTCCAGGCAATGTCGATTGCATTATCAGGTCGTGTAGGTACAGGTAATATTGCTGGTACCGCAACTGCAATCGCTATGGGGGGACCTGGTGCAATTTTCTGGATGTGGGCAATTGCCTTCATCGGTGCGGCGACGGCTTATGTTGAGTCGACATTAGCGCAAATATATAAAGAAGAGAAAGATACAGAATATCGTGGTGGACCGGCCTTTTACATTGAAAAAGGAATGGGCCAAAAGTGGTTTGCGATCATTTTTGCGATTGCTGCGTTAATCGCAATGTTAATATTAATGCCTGGTGTTCAATCGAATGCAATTTCGGTTGCTGTTGAAAACGCTTTCGGAATGGAATCTTGGATTACAGGTATCATTATTATCGTACTTTTAGGTGCCATTATTTTCGGTGGGGTTAAATCGATTGCAAATGTTGCGCAAGTAGTAGTACCGTTCATGGCTTTAGCTTATATTTTAATGGCAATTGTTATTATTTTTATGAACATTTCACAAGTGCCTGCTGTATTTTCTTTAATTTTCTCTAGTGCTTTTGGTGCGCAAGAAATATTTGGGGGCATTATTGGTTCGGCGATCGCTTGGGGGGTTAAGCGTGGTATTTATTCAAACGAAGCTGGTCAAGGAACTGGAGCACATCCAGCCGCAGCTGCGGAAGTTTCACACCCTGCTAAACAAGGAATTGTGCAAGCAGCATCTGTCTACATTGATACATTACTAGTTTGTTCAGCTACTGCATTTATGATTTTATTTACAGGTATGTATAATGTGCAAAATGAAAAGGCTGCGGAAGGTACAGATCCGTTTATTTACGTGGGGGAGTTCAATGAAAACGGTCTAACAGGTGACGAACAAATTACGTTTGCGAAAAGTATTAAAGAAGGTGCTGCGTTTACACAATATGCAGTGGAATCCTCATTGCCAGGTATCGGTTCACAGTTCGTAGCAATTGCGTTATTCTTCTTTGCATTTACAACAATCATGGCATACTACTATATAGCCGAGACCAATGTGGCCTATTTATTCTCGGGCCAAACCGAAAAGATTTTTATTTGGATAGCGAAGTTTGCCTTTTTAATCGCAACATTCTTTGGGACGATTCGTACATCGGATCTTGCATGGGCAATGGGGGATGTTGGTTTAGGTTTAATGGTATGGATTAACGTCATTGCTATTTTAATTATTATGAAACCAGCAATTGTCGCTTTAAAAGATTACGAGAAACAGAAAAAAGAAGGCAAAGACCCTGTGTTCGATCCTCGTAAACTAGGAATTAAAGGTGCAGATTTCTGGATTGATTACAATGACAAGCGCAATAAAAAATAATGGCTAATAACGCCCTCTCATTTGAGAGGGCTTTTGATTTTAGTAAAGATATCAAGGGGTTTGTCCTTATTGCCTAGGTTGGAGCAGGGGGCGGGCGACTTCTGCAGGAACGTATGCAAAGTAAGCGATAATCGTGTGTTTTCATGGGTTACGGCTTACAATGAGCCGGCAGAAAGCGTCCGCTGACAGTAGAAATCTTGCCGTCCTTGCTAATATAATAAAAGACTGATTTAATCTAAAAAACGTGTAGAATAACTCCGTTTTTTTAAATAAAGGGTTCTGATGAATTCGTGTAGAATATTTACAGTAATACTAAAAATAGGTGGGATAAGATGGTCAACCAAGTTTGTGTTATAAGTATTTACGTGCCCAATTTAAACAAAGCTATAGAATTTTATACCAATACTTTAGGTTTTGAATTAAACAAGCAGTATGGACCTAATATTGCATCACTTGTACACGGAGAGTTACCAATTATTTTAGAAGCAAACGATAATACAACCTTTAATCAAGATAATAAAGTCACAGGCGTTGTATTAGGACTGAAAACGGATGATATTTATGAAACGGTGAAATCTTTAAAAGATAAAGAAGTGGAATTTATTGTAGATGAACCAACTAATTGTCCTCCAGGAAAATATATAAGTTTCAAAGACCCTTTTGGAAATATTTTAGAATATCTCCAATTTGAAAATATGTAACAAAATTAAAAGTTCAACATAATAGTTGAACTTTTTTTAATCTCCTTTTCTAACAAACTCGCTTAAAACAGTAAATGACGTTTTTGACAAGCGGAAATTTTTTTATTTTGGATATAAATCTTGTTTTATTGCCTTAAATCAGCCCAGTTGATCGGCTTTTGTTAATTCCCCGCCAATGCCTCCTAAAAATGCATTATACTCAACCATATTTAGCAATCTGAAATTATATAGAAACAGTATTTTCTATAGTAAATGGTATTGCATCATAATGCTTGGTGATTTCAGGTATACGAGGGCAAAGAAAAGGCCCGAAATTTCTTTGCAATCCATTTCGGGCTTTTGTATAAGAGATTAATTGGTAGGGAAGTCTTTCATTTTTTCTAAAGCAATGACAAATGGTGGATCGTTTTGTTGATTTAAAAATTCGTATTTTAACACATGTACATATTTTTGTGGTAACTGACTAACATAGTCGATAACAGCGTCACGTTCTTCCTTGCCACCTGGATGACCATGGTAAATGACAAGCACAATTAAGCCTCCGATTTTTAGCAGTTGTAGTAAATCTTTAAGTGCTAGAATCGTTGTATTCGGTTTGGTTACGACATCATGGTCACTACCTGGTAAATAGCCAAGATTGAAAATAGCAGCCGTAACTGGCTTTTGGACATGTTTGGCTACATTTTCGTGCCCCGTATGTAACACAAGGGCGCGATGTTCCAATGCGTTATCTAGCAGGCGATGCAAGGTTGCGTCGACGGCATTTTTTTGCACATCAAATGCATAAACTTGTCCATTATCCCCGACAAGTTGGGCTAAAAATAAAGTATCATGGCCGTTTCCTGCTGTGGCATCTACAACTGTATCGCCTTCTTTTATCGTCTCTACTAATAACTGTTGTGCATATTGCAAGACGCGTTGAAGCTTCATTTTGGTACCTCAGCATTATAAAATTTACCTTGCCAACTACCACGGCGTTCTAACTCCGCATCAATACCATTCAATACTTCCCATTTATTGACGCTCCACATTGGCCCAATCATTAAATCAATTGGTCCATCGCCTGTTATACGATGGATGACCATTTGCGGTGGTAAAATTTCTAATTGATCAGCTACTAGTTTTGTATAAACGTCTTGATCTAAAAATTCGAGCATGCCTTTTTCATATTGCTTGACCATTGGTGTCCCTTTTAATAGGTGAAGTAAATGAATTTTAATGCCTTGGACATCGAGCTTTGCGACTGCTCGAGCAGTTTCCATCATCATATCGTTATCTTCTAGTGGAAGACCATTAATGATATGGGAGCACACGCGAATTCCATGTTTACGTAGTTTTTCAACACCTTCTACATATGTAGCATAGTCATGGGCGCGATTAATAAGGTTTGCTGTTTTTTCATGAACCGTTTGTAGTCCAAGTTCAATCCATAAATAAGTGCGTTCGTTTAATTCAGCTAAATACTCAACAACATCATCTGGTAGGCAATCAGGGCGCGTTGCAATGGAAAGTCCTACTACACCTTCTTGCGCTAATGCTGCCTCAAATTTTTCTTTTAAGACAGGAAGTGGAGCATGGGTATTTGTATATGCTTGGAAGTAAGCCATATACTTGCCATCCTTCCATTTTTGATGCATTTTGTCGCGAATTTCAGCAAACTGCACATCAATAGGGTCTACTTTATTACCCGCAAAATCTCCTGACCCTGCAGCACTACAAAAAGTACAACCGCCAAATGCGACAGTGCCATCACGGTTTGGGCAATCAAAGCCTGCATCCAGCGCTACTTTAAATACTTTATGACCGAACTGATCACGTAAATAGCGATTCCATGTATAATATCTTTTCCCCTCTGAGGGAAAAGGAAAGTTTGTTTCTGTCATGTATTTCACTCCTCTAACGTTATATTTTATCATGTGCGTAAGGTTCCGTCATATATAAGAATTTTAATATGTAGGAATGGTTAAAAACGATCTGATTTTCAATTATGCCAGAAGGTCAGTGGATGGCTACTGAAGGAGTGCAATGAAGTTGTTTTTTAGTAAAAAATAAGGAGTTATTTATGAAGAAAGGGTAAATTTATTTTCCTTGTACTTTTTTACTTTTCAGCATAAACTAGCTATTTAGAGAAACGAAATAATGGAGGTCAAGGATATGCCAAAAAGTGTTTGGTTTTTAATTATCGGTATGCTTGTGAACACGACGGGCAACTCTTTTTTATGGCCTTTAAATGCCATTTATATGCATGATTATTTAGGCAAGACACTTGCAATGGCAGGCTTTGTCTTAATGCTAAATTCAGCAGCTGGTGTGTTAGGTAATCTATTAGGTGGCTATTTATTTGATAGAATTGGCGGCTATAAATCGATTATGATCGGTATTTTGTTGACGGTTGCTTCGTTAATCGGCTTAACAATTTGGCATGGTTGGCCGCATTATGTGTGGTTTTTAACGGTACTTGGATTTAGCGGAGGCATTGTCTTCCCCGGGATGTTTGCGTTAGCAGGGGCGGCCTGGCCTGAGGGCGGACGTAAGGCATTTAATGCGATTTATTTAGCGCAAAATGTAGGTGTTGCTGTTGGTCCGGCATTAGCAGGGATTGTTGCGGATTATCGTTTTGATTATGTTTTTGTCGTCAATTTAGCGATGTATATTTTGTTTTTCTTTATCGCGTTGATTACATTTAGAGGAATCGATTCGCAAAGTGTGGCACTGAAAAATGTTGTGAGTGAGAGTAAACGGATTACAAATAAAGCACCATTTTATGCACTGTTAATTTTAAGTTCATCTTCTGTGTTATGTTGGCTTGCTTATTCACAATGGAGTGCGACCATCTCTTCATATACGCAGGATTTAGGTTTAGGATTAAAACAATATAGTTTGCTTTGGACGATTAATGGACTTCTAATAGTAATTGGCCAGCCGCTAATCGCACCGCTTGTGCGCCGTTGGGAAAACCAACTTAAGCGACAACTTGTATTTGGCATTATACTTATTGCAGCGTCGTTCGGCATTGTAGCATTTGCAGGGGATTTTAAAATGTTTGCCGCTGCAATGGTCGTTTTAACATTTGGCGAAATGTTTTATACACCAGCATTACCGACAATCGCCAATCAGCTCGCACCAAAAGGACGCGAAGGTTTCTACCAGGGGATTATTAATAGTGCGGCAACGGCAGGACGTATGATTGGGCCATTGTTTGGCGGTATTATGGTGGATCAGTTTGGCATGATTGCACTTGTTTCTATTTTAGTGGTCATTGTATTAATCGGCATTTTCCCATGCCTTATCTATGACCGACCGTTACTGTTGAGTGACAGGCACGCAAACAATTCTGAAAATTAAAGACAATTTGTATGAAGCGGATGAGAAAATCATTCGCTTTTTTTATTTTTCACATTGAAATCAATTTGCTAAAGGGATACAATCATACATATTCAAATATTTGAATATGTATAGATGAAATTGGGGGGATGAAGGTGGAGGAAGGCTTACAACAGTTTAAAGCCGATTTTTTTAAAGCATTAGCACACCCGTTACGAATAAGAATTTTAGAATTGTTGGTAGATGGTAAGAAAAGTGTAAATGAGATTCAAAGTTGTCTAGAAAAAGAGGGCTCGGCAGTGTCACAGCAACTAAGTGTATTACGAGCGAAAAACATTGTTTTTGGGACGAAAGAAGGAAAAAAAGTTTACTATTCTTTGAGTGATCCGATGATTGTGGAGTTGCTGCGTGTGGCCAAAGACATTTTTAACAATCATCTAATTCATACCATTTCAAGATTAGAAGAAATGACTGTTAGCGAAAATGATGAAGAGAGCATGTAAGATTTTATCTTATCCCCCATTAAAAACAGCCTAGTGTTGAATAAAAGAACGGACTGGATTCGAAGAACTCATTATTTCGAAGGGAAGATTACTGTATGAAATCACTGTTTACGGGGCGGTTTGAAGGGTATTCAGTTGATCATTTGAAAAAGGATTTATTGTCTGGAATTATCGTTGGTATTGTAGCAATTCCACTTGCCATGTCTTTTGCCATTGCTTCTGGTGTAAAACCAGAATACGGTATTTATACAGCGTGTATTGCAGGGATACTGATTTCATTATTTGGTGGTTCAAAGTATCAAATTGGTGGACCTACGGGCGCTTTTGTGCCAATTTTATTAGCAATTGTTTTAGCGTATGGCTATGAAAATTTATTGCTTGCGGGATTAATGGCAGGTGTCTTGTTATGCTTAATGGGCATTTTCAAGCTCGGCTCCCTCATAAAATTTATTCCGCGGCCTGTTACGATCGGTTTTACAGCAGGTATTGCAGTCATTATTTTTACTGGTCAAATAGCGAATTTTTTAGGTTTGACAAATATTACACGCCATGAATACTTTAATGCGAATATGAAAGAACTCTTTGTGCATATTGGTACAACGAATTATAACAGTATTTTCATCGCAATTATTTGTCTTGTCTTAATTGTGGGTACACCAAAAATTTTTCCAAAAGTACCTGGGGCATTAGTCGGCATTGTTATTTCGACGCTTGTCGCTACCTTCTTCTTTTCAGGGCAAGTTGCAACCATTGCAACAGCTTATGGTCAAATTCCAAATTCACTGCCAGAGTTTAAGATACCTGAAATTACGTTAGAGCGATTGCAATTATTAATTGGACCTGCATTTGTCATTGCAATGTTGGGTGGCATTGAGTCACTTTTATCGGCGGTTGTGGCTGACGGGATGACAAACAGTAAGCATAACAGCAATCGTGAACTTGTAGGACAAGGGATAGCGAATATTGTTACACCATTGTTTGGTGGCATTCCTGCTACGGGGGCAATTGCGCGCACTGCAACGAATATTAAAACGGGAGCGACCTCCCCGATGTCTGGTATTATTCATGGTGTTTTTGTGTTAATAACATTATTGTTATTAGCGCCTTTTGCTTCGTATATACCATTAGCTAGTATGGCACCAGTGTTGATGGTCGTTGCGTGGAATATGAGTGAACGCAAGCATTTTGCACATATTGTAAAAGCGAAATCAGGTGATTCACTTGTCTTAATCATTACATTTTTGTTGACGGTTTTCACCAGCTTAACGATCGCTGTTGAAGTCGGGCTAGGTCTGGCCATTGTATTGTTTGTGAAGCGAATGAGTGAGAAATTGGTTGTTCATAAAGTTTTACCAGATCATACAAAAAAGAGCGCCAAGGTACAGCCACAAGTGGTTAATCAAATGCACGACTGTCCACAAATTAGTATGTATACGATAGAGGGGCCACTATTTTTTGGCGCAGCGCAAACTTTTGAAGAAACATTACTCCCTGCAATGAACGACCAACCGAGGGTTTTAATATTACGGATGGGAAAAGTGCCTTTTATGGATGCTACGGGGGTATCTTATTTTAGCCACGTTGTGGAAAACTTCACTATAAAAGGTGGCACAGTATTAGTAACAGGTGTGCAGGAAGATGTAAAAACAACACTAATGCGTAATGGAGTATACGATCAAATAGGTAATGATAATTTCTACGAACATACGGGAGAAGCGATTAACAGGGCACTAAAAGAGTTGGATAGCAATAAATGCATCGGTTGCAAACACTTTGCCTTCCGTGAATGCGTGCATCTATCGAGTGACAGGCACGCAAACAATTCTGATAATTCAGGGCAATTTAGTGAAAGCTCCACACGATAAATGGTCGTGTGAAGCTTTTTTGTTGGATGCTATGCACAATTATTCGTTTTGTTGAACTTCGCAATATCTGCAATAAGATAGTGAAGATTGCGATGTTTGAGATATGTAATATTTGAGAATACTTGTATCGAGGAAGGGGAAGACAGATGGTGTATTATGCTTATAGTGATAATAGGAGCTATATGGATAGTCCTCCATGTTGTCAACGATAGGTGGTGCAGTTGAAATGGGGTTGCGGTGGATATAGCGACTTACACTTAGCATATCTCGTTGTGAGGGAACGAGGTCTGCAAAATAGCGACTCTCGTACAAATGCCCGCAATATTCATATTTCTTTTTGAAGTAATTACTATAGCGCCAATTAATGACCGCCATCAATTTTCCTAGTGGTACTTCAGGTGAACGAACTAACAGATGATAATGATTGGACATAATGCAATAGGCAACGATGCTAAACGTGTATTTATGATAGGCATATTGCAAGACACGAAAAAAAGCATCGTAATCGTCAACATTCAAAAAAATAGTTTGACGATTGTTGCCACGCATCACTACATGATGATAATGATCTGGGGACCAAAGTCGTTTTTTTCTTGGCACGAAAATAGTTCCTCCTTTACCCGTTTTCTTTAGCATAAAAAAGGATTGTAAAAGTCGTCAAATGTACGAAAGTTATGTAAATAACTGATTTTTTAATTTTGATAGCAGAAAAAGGCTGAAAATTTCATAACACTATTCAAAATGATAGGAAATAATTTTTTTTGGAAATTGTGTGAGAATTGTGTGCGTGCCAGGCACCGATAAAAAGAGGCTTGTGCTTTTTGGGACTTTCCATTAGAATAAATGCAATACATGTAAAGACATTGATGAGGAATAGTAAATTTGTGGTTCTTTTTAGAGAGCTAGCGGTTGGTGCAAGCTAGTAGGGATGCAAATTGAACTCGCCTGCTGAGTCTGCGTACATAACTGTATGTGTGCCGTCCTTTCCGCGTTAAGGAAGCTTGAGCCGAGTGTAATCACTAATTTGGGTGGTACCGCGGGAGATAATAATACTCTCGTCCCTTTCTGACAAAGGAAGGGGCGAGTTTTTTTATTTTTTAAATATTTTGTCAATTCTTACGATAAGTAGTATTGAACATATATAAGGAGGAAATAGTATGAGCTTTAATCATCAACAAGTTGAAAAAAAGTGGCAGCAATATTGGGATGTCAACAAAACATTCAAAACAGAAAATGAAACGGATAAACCGAAATTTTATGCACTTGATATGTTCCCATATCCATCAGGAGCGGGACTTCACGTAGGGCATCCAGAAGGATATACAGCAACAGATATCCTTTCACGTTTCAAACGTATGCAGGGCTTTAATGTTCTACATCCAATGGGATGGGATGCATTCGGTTTACCTGCTGAGCAATATGCATTAGATACAGGGAATGACCCTGCAGAATTTACGGCAAAAAATATTGCAACATTTAAGCGTCAAATTCAAGAACTAGGGTTTAGCTATGATTGGGATCGTGAAATTAACACAACAGATCCAGAATACTACAAATGGACGCAATGGATTTTCATTCAATTATATAAAAAAGGCTTAGCATATGTAGATGAAGTCGCTGTAAACTGGTGCCCTGCATTAGGGACAGTGCTAGCAAATGAAGAAGTCATTGATGGAAAATCTGAACGTGGAGGACATCCGGTAGAACGTCGTCCAATGAAACAGTGGATGCTAAAAATCACTGCTTATGCGGATCGCCTAATCGATGATTTAGAAGAAGTGGATTGGCCAGAATCGATTAAAGATATGCAACGCAACTGGATTGGACGTTCTGAAGGTGCAGAAGTAACGTTTGGCATTGAAGGATCAGACAAAAACTTTACGGTCTTTACGACACGCCCAGATACATTATTCGGAGCAACGTATACAGTACTTGCCCCTGAACATAAACTGGTAGCTGAAATTACAACTGCTGAACAACAAGCTGCTGTAGAGGCGTACCTTGAAAAAGTAAAAATGAAATCTGATTTAGAGCGTACGGATTTAGCTAAAGAAAAAACAGGTGTATTTACAGGCGCCTATGCAGTAAATCCGATTAACGGCAAAAAAGTGCCGATTTGGATTGCAGATTATGTCTTAGCGACGTATGGTACCGGCGCTATTATGGCGGTTCCTGCTCATGACGAACGTGATTATGAATTTGCCAAAGCGTTTGGTTTAGACATCGTTGCAGTGCTTGAAGGTGGCGACATTGATAAAGAAGCATTTACAGGTGATGGTCAGCACATTAACTCTGACTTCCTTAACGGCTTAAATAAAGAAGATGGTATTGCGAAAGCCATTGAATGGTTAGAGGAAAAAGGCGTTGGTGAGAAAAAAATATCTTATCGTCTACGTGACTGGTTATTCTCTCGTCAACGTTATTGGGGCGAACCAATTCCAATGATTCATTGGGAAGATGGTACAACGACACCAGTTCCAGAAGCAGAATTACCATTAATGCTTCCAAAAACAGATAATATCCGTCCATCAGGAACAGGGGAATCACCTTTAGCGAATATTACTGATTGGGTAAATGTTGTAGATCCGAAAACAGGTATGAAGGGTCGTCGTGAAACAAATACAATGCCACAATGGGCAGGTTCTAGCTGGTACTTCCTACGTTATATCGACCCGAACAACAAAGAAGCAATTGCTGATCCAGAGTTGCTAAAACGTTGGTTACCAGTTGATATTTATATTGGTGGCGCAGAGCATGCCGTATTGCACTTACTATACGCACGCTTCTGGCATAAAGTACTATTCGATTTAGGTGTCGTACACACGAAAGAGCCATTCCAAAAATTATTTAACCAAGGGATGATTCTTGGTGAAGGTAATGAAAAAATGTCTAAATCAAAAGGCAATGTTGTCAACCCAGATGAAATTATTGAATCGCATGGTGCAGATACATTGCGCCTTTATGAAATGTTCATGGGTCCATTAGAAGCTTCAGTTGCATGGTCAACTAATGGCTTAGATGGTGCTCGTCGTTTCTTAGACCGCATTTGGCGTTTACTTGTCAATGAAGAAGATGGTACTTTATCAGCGAAGATTCAAGCTTCCGACGATAAGTTCCTAGAAAAGTCTTATCACCAAACAGTGAAAAAAGTAACAGAAGACTACGAAGGCATTCGTTTCAATACAGCGATTTCACAAATGATGGTATTCATTAATGATTGCTACAAAGCAGAAGTACTTCCAACAGCTTACGCTGAAGGGTTTGTGAAAATGCTAGCACCAATCGCACCACATATTGCAGAAGAACTATGGCAGCTATTGGGCCATGAAGAAACACTATCTTACGCACAGTGGCCAGCATACGATGAGTCTAAGCTAGTAGACGATGAAGTAGAAGTAGCTGTGCAAGTGGCTGGTAAAGTACGTGCAAAAATTATCGTAGCAAAAGATGCTTCAAAAGAAGAGATTGAAAAAGTTGCATTAGCCGATGAAAAAGTACAAGAATATATGGCAGGCAAAGACTTGGTGAAAATTATTGTTATCCCAGGTAAACTTGTTAATATCGTTGTTAAATAATAAATAGGAAGAACCGTGAAATACGTTTTTGATTAGCGTACTTCACGGTTTTTTTGTCGACAAATGCCAATGAATTGGTAAAATAAAACGACATGTATTGACAAAAGATGGGTAAAAAAGATATTATTTTATATTTTTATAGCAAAATATGTATCTTTTGGCGTTGATAAAGGTTAAAATTCTCTATGTATATAGTAATGAAAACAATGAGAAAAGGAGCATATTTATGAAGAAGTCACAAAGATTGAGCGATAAAGTGTTATTGTTCGCAAGTGTTGTCGTAATCCTCATTGTAGGGTTAGTGATAGGTATTTTATATATGAATACAAATAATTCCGTTGAAGGGGCAATCGGTCGTGATGGCGTATCAAAAGCACAAACAATTGCCTCATTAGTAGATGTAGAAGCGTATAAAAAATTAATTGAATCAGAGGACTCAACGTTATATAAAGAGTTGCGAGAAGAGTTAAATACATTACGTATACATAATGGTTTGTTATATGCTTACGTGTTATATCCACCAACAGAGGGAGAAAATTTGAAATTTTTAGTCGACGGTTTACCGTTGGATGAAGAAATGGCTGGCGCTATGGGAGATCCATCTGAAGTCCTTACATATAAAGATGGTCAAAAGGCAATTGATAACAATGGCTATTATTCAGATATTCAAAAAAGTGAAACATACGGTTCTTTAATGTCTGCGATTACACCATTAAAAGATAGTGCTGGAGAAACGGTTGCCTTTGTAGGTGTAGATATGATGGCAAATGATGTACAAGCTGTGCAAAGCGATGTGTTAAAACAAACGATTCCATTTATCGTCATTATTTTATTGCTGGGCGGTATTATTTTAATTGCTATTATTCGTTTTTATACAAATCGTCTATTACAACCACTAGTCGTGTTAAAAGAAGTTGCGGAACAATTCGCAGATGGCGATATTCGAAGCGCGGAAAAAGGCTTAGAATCGATTAAAGTAGCAGGTAATAATGAAATATCTGCATTTTCTAAAGCATTTACACAATCGATGTACAAATTAAAAGAAACATTCCAACTGATTCACGGAACAGCTTCTAATTTACAACAAGCGATTGAAAATATTCATACTTCAACAGCAACGGTAAGCAGTTCAAATAGCGAAGTAGCGAATAGTATTGTAACAATTGCTAGTGGAAGCGAGCAACAACGTGTTAACAATGAAGAAGTTGTACGTGCAATGGAAGAAATGGTATCAGGCATTCAACGTATGGCAGATGCTACAACAAATGTAGCAGAATCATCGAATGATATTACAGAACGTGTCCAAACAGGCGTATCAGACTCTGAAAATGTCGTAATGAAAATCCAACAAGTTGAAAATTCAGTTCTTGCTACATCTGATCATGTTACGGAAATGGGTAAACAATTCCGTTCAATTGAAGAAATGGTCGCTGTTATTACAAGTATTGCCGATCAAACGAATTTACTAGCATTAAATGCAGCAATCGAAGCGGCGCGTGCAGGCGAAGCAGGAAAAGGCTTTGCCGTTGTAGCCGATGAAGTAAGAAAATTAGCAGAAATGTCGCGTGTGTCTGCTGAAAATATTCAAAATCAATTACAAAGTTTCAGCATTACAACGACGAAGGCATTGGAAGAGATGCAAACAAGTGCTACAAGTGTGAAAGATGGTAGCGAAGAAGTAGGCAAAATTGGTCAAGCATTAGTGATGATTTTACAAGCTGTACAAAGCGTCAACCAAGAAATACAAGAAAACTCAGCGATTATCGAGCAAATGTCAGCAAGCTCAGAGGAAGTATTGGCATCTGCTGAACAAATGAACAACGTTATTGTTATGAATGCAGATCGTGCGGAAAGTGTAGCGAGTGCATCCGATCAACAAATGACGATTGTCCATGATTTAGAGTCTGTTGTTGAGGAATTAGAAAACAGTTCTAAAGAGATGTTTAATGCGATTAATCATTTTAAAATTTAAAAAACGAGCTCGACTTCAAAATTTGCAAAGTATACTTTAGAAAAAAGTGTCCGTCATTTGGGCACTTTTTTCGTTTTAGTGAAACCAACTGACAATTAATGACGACTATAGGGTGAATGATAAAGGGGGGGCTCGTTTGAGTGAGCATTTAACAGCCATTATGGCAGAGCACGGCGAGTATTGCCTGCGTGTGGCTTATTTATATGTGCGAGACTGGTCGATTGCTGAAGAAATCGTACAAGATGTATTTCTCGCCTATTACTTGCAACAGGATCGCTTTGAACAAAGAGCTTCGCTTAAAACCTATTTAGTGAAAATTACAGTACATAAAAGCCATGATTATTTAAGAAGCTGGAAAAATAAACGCCATCAATTATTTGGCAAGCTTCACTTTGGTGCAAGTAAAAGAACGCCAGAAAGAGATCTCATCCAAGCACATGAGCGAGTGACGTTGCAAGCAGCTTTATTTGAGCTACCCATTTCTTATAGAGAAGTGTTAATTCTTTATTATTATCAGGAATTAAAAGTACGGGAAATAGCAGAGGTGCTAGGCAGTACTGACAATACAGTAAAGACACGGTTGCGAAGAGCAAGACAACTGCTTCAAAACAAACTCGAACAAAGCGATTGGGAGGTGCTAGGAGATGACATCTTTTAAAAACAAGCTGGATAAGGAAATAGGGGAAGCGCCCCGATTTACAAAGGCATTACAACAACGCATTGTGCACAGCGCCGAGCAACAACAGCACAAACAAAGTCGCAACTGGCAATATCCAACAATGATTGTTGGTGCAATCGTGACGTTGCTGTTTTTATTCATTGTTGGGCCATTACAGCAAACAGCATATCCACAACATGCTTCTATTATTGAATTAGCACAAAATGAGGAAATACAACAGTTGTCCATTGCATCAAATTGGAATGAAAATTCATTTAAAGCAGGGAGAACAGGTTGGGTTATCGGGCAACAACAGTACGAAAAAGGGGCAGAAACAAAGCTGATTGAAAACGTCCTTCGACATGCTGTTGCCGCACATATAAATGATAATTATCACGTAATAAATAATATGTGGGTAGAATTCGGCAATGGGCAAACGGTAAAGTTAAGTATGTATAAAAATATGGAACAACTTGCTTTTCTTGATAAAAAAACAAATACGTTTTATATAGTCAATGATGAACAGGCTGTCACTGCCTTTACAGACTTTAATTTTAAGGAAGTTCCATTTAAATTTACCGCATTTCTATTATTATCCATCGCCATCATTTTTGGAGCTTGGGTGACTGAAAGAGCCGTTCGCTGGAAATTTAATATTCCAAAAGAGCCGAAGTATGTAAATGACAAGCATCAGAAAACGATATATATTTTAAGGTTTATTAACGTAATTGTTCTTAGTATATTTAATTTGAAACAGTGGATTATCTTTATTGCTGCTGATTTCGCGCTGATACTATTACCGATGTTGGTACTTATAGCAACCGAATATTATTTCGGACGCCATGAAAAACGACATTATGTGGCGGTAATAAATGCTGTTTATTTGCTTATTGTATTTATCGCTTTTGTCATTTGGGTTCAATAACAGAAAAAAGATGTTTCGCAAGCTTGCGAAGCATCTTTTTTGTTTGTTATGTAATAATCGTGCTAGTCGTCTACTTGTGGAACACGACTAGCCTGCTGTAGCAAAAATTGAAAGAGGCATGACACAATAAAGCTAATGGCTAAACCGTATAAAAAACTAAACTGGATGCCGACAGCAATACCAATCGCCATCGACAACAATAGGGCAACCCAACTTTGTTTATGAATTGTGCGATTTGCAAATAGCAGCAATAAGATAAATGGCAACATTGTAATATGGATAAAGGCAAAGCTATAAATCACACCTAAAATCGTGATTTTAATGGATATAAATACACTAAAGAGTAAAACTAGCAAGCCTATTAAATAGTAATAATACGGTTTTCTTGTAGCAAAAAAGCGTTTTGTTGCGCGCATTTCCACAAGTAGTGTTGTGACAATAGCCAACAGTGTAATCACGAGAAAGGCAAATGTTAAAAAACCTGGCTGTACTTCATATAAAAAAGTTAGTATTAAAATTTGAAATTGACCATATGAGCCGCCATACAAAGCAATCATTAAGATGGCTGTAAAGGATAATGTTAATAAAGCTAAAACGACACCTGATGAAAATAAGCTACGGCGTACTTTTTTAGGTTTAATAAAGGCAATTAAATACCAAGTTGATTTATCAAACAACACTTGCCCTAAAATAGCTAATTGGATAACAACATAAAATAACAGGATTTCACTGTTTTTAAAGTAAAATAAATACGGATGATATAAGCGAATGCCTTCATAAACAGTACTTGCTCCATTTTGTACAAAATAAAATATAGGGATAAAAATGAGTAAAGAAAACAACATGATAATAAATAATGTATCTAACCATAATATCCCTTTTATAGACAATAAACGATCTAATGCTAACATCCCAACTAAAAATAATGCCAATGTGATTGGTACTGGGACATTAAACATAATCGTTGATAATACGCTGTTGCTAATGAATTGAATTAGCCAAATTTCAATGCCTGTTAATAAGTAAAACAGGCGTACTACTTGTAAATTCATGCCACTGAGTTTTTCTTGCATTTTCATCATCAAAAAACTTTGTTGGTGCTGGCTTTGTGCATAGCCACTTTTATTTAAAAAAGAACCAAGGACGATAAACGAAATGGCTGTTGCTACTGTATAGCAAATACCTGCCATAAAACCAAATGAAATAAGGGCGGATGGAGAGGAAAGTAAAAAATTACCGCTAATCCATCTAGCTAATAATACGATGACACCAGCTGTTGTACTTAGACTTGCTAGCGGGACGAGAAGTGAACGTTTTTTAACATACATTTTTACTACCCTCTATACTTTTGTGATACTTTGTATTGACGTGGCGACTGATGATATTTTTTCTTAAAAGCGACACTGAAATAATGCTGACTATTAAAACCACAGCTTTCTGCAATAGAGGACATACTCGCCTCCATATTGTCATTCATCTTTTTAATCGCCATTTCTAAGCGATAATTATTAATATACTCGTTAATGCCAATCGCTTGCTCCTCCAAAAATTTACGGCTTAAATAACTAGGATTTAAATGGATTTTTTCAGCAATAATATTGAGCGTCAGTTTTTCATAATAATTTTCATGAATAAATGACAGTGCACTTTGGATCGCATCATGATTAGAGCTCCATACTTTATATTTTTCGACGATATCATTTAATTCACTGGCAATAACAGGCTTTGTTAAATAATCCTTGACCCCGATACGCAATGCTTGCTGCGCGTATTCAAAGGTCTGAAATGCTGTCACCATAATAATATCCAATTCATAAAGCTCTTTTAGTTCCTTGCTCAACGTAATACCATCCTTTCCAGGCATTTGTATGTCTAGAAAGGCAATTGTCATGCGATGTTTTTTAGCTAATTGTAATGCTTGAGAAGCATCGAGAGCAGTGTGGAATTTCCAATTTGGAAAATGTGGCTTTAATAAATAAATCATTTGTTCTAACTCTAACGGCTCGTCATCGGCGATTAATATATTCATGTTGTTCATCCTTTCTACTTCTATAGCTTACGCAGGTACATGAATAGTAACAGTATAGAGTTGCTCCTCACTAATGGTCGAAAATAAAATATTTTCAAGACCATAAATAAGTTCTAAACGTTTTTGAACATTTTCAAGCCCATAGCCTTGCTGTAAATCTTCTTCACTAGGTTGACTTGCTGTATTGTTTGGCTGTGTATTCGTTATTTCAATCAATAAGAACTTGTCCATTTTTTTTATATAAACGGATAGCTCGGCAGGGCCAACATGCTTTTCAAATCCATGTTTAAAGGCGTTTTCAATAATCGTTTGAAAAATAAACGGAGGAATTTTGACAGCAAGCGCTTCGTGATCAATAAATTTACGTATGGTTAAACGATGCCCAAAGCGTAGCTGCTGAATATTTAAATAGCTATCAACAAATTGGACTTCGTTTTTTAATGCGATTAACACATCATGGTCATTATATTTAAATTTAAAAAACGTTGCTAAAGCTTCAATGCCGGCAACTAAATCTTCTTTTCGATTAATGCGTGCTAAACTTAACAAAGAATTTAAAGCATTAAAAAAGAAATGTGGCTGAATTTGTTGATTGAGTTGCAAAATATTAGCACGCTGTAAATCTTGTTCGAGCTCCAAATGTCTTTTTTCTTCTTCGAGACTATCAATCTGTTTTTCAAATATAAAGATAAATGTAAGCAGAAAAGCTCCAATAATTGGAGCGATTACACATAGGAGAATATAAATGTTGAATGTTTCTAGTTGTAACATAACGAAATGGACCTCTCCTGATTTTTATAAGTGTAAATAACATTAAACTAAATTTTCTGCAAAATGGCAAGCTACCTGATGTGTGTCCGTTATTTTCCGCAACGCTGGTATTTCAGTTCGACATTGATCGGTTGCAAACGGACAACGAGTGTGAAAGCTACAGCCGCTAGGCGGATTAAGCGGTGATGGAATATCACCTTTTAAAATAATACGCTCCTTCCGATGTTGCTTATCGATAATTGGTATGGACGAAAATAGTGCTTTCGTATAAGGATGAAGCGGTTGAGAGAAAAGGGAGTGCTTATCAGCAATTTCAACAACTTTTCCGAGATACATGACCATAATACGATCAGAAATATGACGCACAACACTCAAATCGTGCGAAATAAATAAAAATGTTAAATCTAAATCCCGTTGTAATTGCTTTAGTAAATTTAATATTTGTGCTTGAATCGATACGTCTAAGGCAGAAACCGATTCATCACAAATAATAATTTTTGGATTAACTGCGAGTGCTCTTGCAATACCGATACGTTGTCTTTGCCCACCAGAAAATTCATGTGGATAGCGTTCGAGATATTCGGGACGTAAGCCAACGAGTGCCATTAGTTCGAGCATGCGAGCCTCCTGTTGTGCAGGTGGTACAATTTTTTGAATGGACATGGCTTCCGTCAGCATTTTGCGAATCGTTCTGCGTGGATTGAGGGAAGCATAAGGATCTTGGAAAATAATTTGAATATCTTTTCTTGCAACGCGCAGCTCTTTTTTGTTCATCGCGACTAAGTTTTTGCCGAACAATAATACCTCACCAGAGGTCGGCTCATCCAATCGTAAAATCGCACGACCTGTTGTCGACTTCCCACAGCCTGATTCACCAACGATGCTCAGCGTTTCTCCTGGCATAATATCGAAAGAAACGCCATCTACCGCTTTCACAACTTGCTGTGCACCAAACAGTTTTTCTTTTTTTAAGAAAAAATGTTGTTTTAAATCGTTTACTTGTAATAATGGTTGCGTGTTTTCTTTGATTGTCATACCATTATTTCCTCCTTCGCTGATTGTCCTTGCCATTCTTCACTATACATCCAGCATCTCACTTTTTTATCTGGCTCGACCGTCATCAGCTCAGGTTGTTGTTCACGACAGAGCGTTGTTGCAAATGGGCAGCGTTCTGCATAACGGCAGCCAATTGGGTAATGATAGGGGCTCGGCACTGTGCCGTGAATCGTCGAAAGCTCTTCTTGATCTTCATAGAGCTTTGGTAATGATTGAATTAAACCTTTTGTATAAGGATGAAGCGGTTTTTCAAATAGGCTGTCCGTTGCACCTTCCTCCACTACTTGCCCTGCATACATCACCGCGATTTTATCGCATATTTCAGCTACCACGCCGAGGTCATGTGTAATAAAAATAATGCTCATGCCTAATTGTTGTTGCAAGTTACGAATAATATCGAGTATTTGCGCCTGAATCGTTACATCCAGAGCAGTGGTCGGTTCATCGGCAATTAATACATCGGGCGTACACGCTAAAGCCATCGCAATCATAATTCGTTGGCGCATACCACCACTTAGTTGATAAGGTTCTTGCTTCGCTCTTTTTTCTGGTGCGGGTATACCGACGAGGCGAATCATTTCCACTGCTTGTTGCCATGCTTCTTTACGGGACAAGCCTTGATGTAAGCGGATTGTTTCAGCAATTTGCTCGCCAACTGTTAATACAGGATTGAGGCTCGTCATCGGCTCCTGGAAAATCATAGAGATTTTATTCCCTCTTATTTTGCGTAACTCTTCCTCAGATAATTTCAGTAAATCGGTATTGTTTAGTAGTATTTCACCATTAATAATTTTACCTGGTGGTGAAGGGACTAGTCTTAGAAGGGAAAGGGAAGTCATAGATTTTCCACAGCCTGATTCACCTACAATGCCTAGCGTTTCACCTTTATGAAGTGTAAATGATACACCATCAACAGCTTTGGCAACCCCCTCACTGGAATAAAAGTATGTTTGTAAGTTTTTTACTTCCAATACGGTATCTCGTTTCATTGCATTTCCCCCCTAATTTAAATCAATTCGTTTATTAAATATTCTGTATAAAATATCGACAAATAGATTGATCACGACAAATATTAAAGATGCGACAAGGACGCCACCTTGCACAACTGGTATATCTCGTGTACGAATCGCATCGACAATCATACGCCCCAGTCCGTTGACAGCGAAAACTGATTCTACTAATACAGTCCCGCCAAGTAATGTACCAAACTGTAAACCTACGACTGTAATAACAGGAATTAAAGCATTGCGTAAAGCATGTTTTAAAATAATAACGTAACCTTTTAAACCCTTCGCCTTGGCTGTTCGAATATAATCTTGGTTGACCACATCAAGCATACTGGAGCGGGTCATGCGGGCTACAATGGCAGCACCACCAGCACCAAGTGTAATGGCAGGTAAAATAATATGTTTTGCACTTTCCCATCCCGCTACAGGCAACCATTGTAGCTGTACTGAAAATACATACATTAATAAAATTCCTAGCCAAAAGCTTGGTAGGGAAATCCCTAAAAGCGCCACAATCATTAAACCAACATCTAAAATAGAGTAAGGACGTATTGCGGAAATAATACCAGCAATAAGACCGAGCACAATGGTGATTAAAATGCTGTAAAACGCCAGTTCAATTGTAATAGGTAAACGAGTAGTAATTTCCTCAAGTACAGGTTGTTTATTTTTTAAAGAGTGCCCCATATCACCATGGACAAGATTGTTAATATATTCACCGTATTGTACATAAAGAGGCTTGTTTAACCCTAAATTCTCCCGTAATTCTTCAACGGTTTCATTGGAAGCCCCTTCACCAGCTAAAATAAGGGCGGGATCACCAGGAATCATTTGCATAATTAAAAACACAACAAGTGTTACACCTAATGTAACCGGGATAATCTGGGCAATTCGTTTTACTATAAATAGTGTCATATCGCTACACTCCTTTAATTTTTCATTCTAGGGTCAAGTGCATCTCGTAAACCATCTCCGAACAAGTTAAAACCGAGTACAAGTATCGAAATCATGAAGCCAGGGAACAGCGCCATATAAGGTGCAGTGAAAATAAAATCTCTACCATTTGATAGCATGGCACCCCATTCCGGTGATGGAGGCTGCGCACCTAAACCTAAAAATGATAAACCCGCTGCAGATAAAATGGCTGTAGCTAAACGCATGGACGCTTGCACAATAATTGGTGATAAAATATTAGGAAAAACATGTTTTGCTAAAATCGTTACATCATTTGCGCCAAGTGTTCTAACGGCATCAATGTATTCCAATTTCTTTACTTCCATTGTGGAACCGCGCACGATACGCGCGAACATTGGAATAGAGAAAAAGCCAACTGCTATTGTGACATTGATAAGGCTGGGGCCTAATGCACTGACAATCGCCAAAGCTAGTAAAATACCAGGAAAGGCTAGCATGATATCTAATATTCGACTAATAATGGAATCTACCCATCTGCCGTAATAGCCAGCAATAAGCCCGAGCAACGTTCCAATCGTGCCACCAAAAAGTACGGCTGAAAAACCGACACCGATTGAAAGGCGTGCACCATATAAAATTCGACTAAAAATATCGCGTCCTTTATCATCTGTTCCCATTAAATGCTCAAAACTTGGTGCTTGTAATTTTTGATCCAATTGCACATCGTACGGATCATACGGGGCGATGAAAGGGCCGATAAGAAACATAATGAGATAAAGAAGAATAATAATGCCACCTGCAACTGCCGCTTTATTTTTTTTAATCTTGTTGACAAAATTAATCATATTTTTCTTCCGAGATGCTTTGCGCGCATCCAATAACATCGACTGATCCATCGTTGTCGTTACTTTTTCCATAGTGATATCTCCTTTTTTAATAGATGTGTTATCAATTTATTGAAAAGCGCACGGAAAGTAAATATTTTAATAACGATTAGTCAGAAAATTTAAAAAACAAGTAAAGATTTTAAAAAACAAGGATATTTTATTTCTTTATAATTCGAAATGTAAGCAATCAATAATTGAGGAGGAGTAGTTTATATGAAGAAAATGAAATGGTTGTTATTTTTAGCGCTAATGACTGTTGCACTATTGCAGGCTTGCTCTACTGCAAGTAACAATAGCGAAGAAGGTTCTAAGGAAGGAGCAAAAAGTGTAGGAGGGGAACTGATTGTCTTAAGAGCTTCAGATGCTACGAGCCTCGATCCGCATTTTATTACAGATATTCCTTCAGCAAATATTATTCATGGTAAAGTCTATGAAACATTAGTAGCGTTTGATAGAGATCGAAATATTGTGCCATTATTAGCAAAGTCGTGGGAGCAAAAGGACGAGTTAACGTGGACATTTACTTTAAATGAAGGTATTAAGTTCCATGATGGCGAGGATTTTAACGCGGAAGCTGTGAAAACGACATTTAATCGTATTTTAGATCCAGCGACTGGCTCACCACAACGCGATAAGCTATCAATGATTAGTGAAGTCGTGGTGGATGATACGTACGTTGTAACATTAAAATTAAAAAATCCATATGCACCGTTGCTTTCAATTTTAGCGAGCCAAGAAGGTAGCATTATTAGCCCGAAAGCCATTAAGGATTCAGCAGATCAACTTGCGACAAATCCAGTGGGAACGGGTCCATTTATTTTTGAATCATGGAAATCAGGTCAAGCCATTACATTAAATACAAATAAGGATTATTGGGGTACAGTTCCGAAAATCGACAAAGTGACATTTAAAATCGTACCTGAAGATTCAACGCGTTTAGCGATGATTGAAAGTGGAGAAGCACATATTGCCGATCAAGTACCTGTTACGGATATCGACAGAATTGAAAACTCGTCAACAATGAACTTATTCCGTACAGAAGGGCTAGCTGTGGAGTTTATCGGCTTTAATGTTAAAGATTCTTTATTATCAAATGTTAAAGTACGTCAGGCAATCAGTTATGCAGTCGATCGTGAAGCGATTATTAGCGGTATTTATAATAATGTAGGCACACTGGCTAATTCAGCAATGAGTCCAAAAGTAATCGGTTATTCAAGTGAAACAAAAGCATATGATTATGACGTTGTGAAAGCAAAGCAATTATTAAAAGAAGCAGGCATTAAAGAAGGCACGAAAATTAAATTACTTACAAGTGATCGCAAAGAGCGCATTAATATGGCAGAAGTAGTGCAATCACAATTAAAAGGTATTGGCTTAGATGTCGATATTCAAGTGATGGAATATGGTGCATTTATTTCAGAAATTACAAAAGAACAACATCAAATGTTTATTAGCGGTTGGGGTAATGCTACTGGGGACGCTGATTATAACCAATACAATCTGTTCCATACAGCTTCTATGGGCGCACCAGGAAACCACTTCTATTATAGTAACCCAGAAATAGATAAACTAATTGAAGCAGGTCGTTCGGAATCAGATCAAGCTACTCGTAATGACATCTACAAAAAAGCGATGCAATTAGAGCTAGATGAGGCGGTTTATATTCCTGTTCGCAATTATGAACACATTGCTGTTTATAGTAATAATGTAAAGGGCTTTTGGTTGGATGCATCGAATTATACAATGCTTAGTGGCGCTGAAATTGTCCAATAAAGGCATGGAATGGAAGTTGTTTTATTACTAATCATTAAAATACAAATGGGGAGAGTGAACAATGAGCACACTATTGCTGAAAAATGTGAGATTAGAAGAAGCTTTTGAACATGACAATGAGCACATTGTCGCAACACGTACAGCTATTTATGATGTCCTAATTGAAGATGGACATGTAAAAGAGGTCGGCAAAAATATCGTAGTACCTGAAAATAGTAAAGTATTGGATGCACAACAACAATTATTAGTTCCTTCCTTCCGAGAAATGCATATTCATATCGATAAAACGTATTTTGGCGGGGAGTGGCAAGCACCAAGACCTATTACAAAAGGAATATTAACACGTATTGAGGAAGAACAGACACTGTTACCGAAGCAATTACCGACGGCGGCTTATCGTGCAGAGGAAATGGTAAAATGGCTTATTGCTCAAGGGCATACACATATTCGATCACATTGTAATGTGGATCCTCAAATTGGCACAAAGCATATCGAAATTACAAAGCAAGTGTTAGAGAAATATAAGGACCAAATTACGTATGATATAGTAGCCTTCCCACAGCATGGTCTTCTTCGTTCAAATGTAGAAGGATTAATTCGTGAGGCTATGACAATGGGGGCAACATTAGTTGGCGGTGTTGATCCATCGATTGTTGATCGCAATATTGAAAAATCATTGCAAACAACAATGCAAATTGCGCAAGACTATAATTCTGGTATCGATATTCATATTCATACAGCCAATACATTAGGAGAATTTGAATTTTATAAGTTAATTGATTTAACAAAGCAGGCTAAAAAAGAGGGACAAGTGACAATTAGTCACGCGATGGCACTGGCAGATTTAGCGCAGCCACAACTCGAGAATCTAGTACATGCAATGGCTGCGGTGCAAATGGACGTAACAACGACCGTACCGATTGGCATCAATCGTTCTACAATCCCAATTCCGTATTTATATGACAAAGGGGTAAAAGTGTCAGTAGGACATGATAGTTTAACAGATCATTGGTCGCCATATGGTACAGGCAATACCATTACAAAATTAAATGTGATGGCGGAAAGATTCCGCTTCATGGATGAGTATTCTTTAAGCCGCGCATGGAAATATGCTTCTGGCGGTATAACACCACTGAATGATGAAGGGGAGCGTGTATGGCCGAAGGTTGGTGATGTAGCTAATATGCTGTTAGTTGATGGCGTTAGTACAGCACATGTTGTAGCTAGAAGATGTCCTATCTCTACGGTTATTTCACAAGGCAACATTATTCACCAGCAGGAAGTCGGAGAGCTGAAAGGAGAATTCAGATGAAGCAATGGCTGACAAATGTTCTACTTGAAACAGGCGAGTATATAAAAGATAATGATACAGTTGGTACAAAGGTGGAGCTTTTTCATTTAGAGATTACTGAAGGTGTTATTTCACAAATCGTTCCGGCAACACAAACAATCGAGGCATCCCCAAACGTTACGGATATGAATGGTAAGCTTCTGTTACCTGCTTTTAAAGAAATGCACAATCATTTAGATAAAACCTATTTATCATTACCTTGGAAAGCGGTTATTCCATCGAAAAATTTAAAAGATCGATTGGCACATGAAGCGAGAGAGCTACCGATTTTAGCGACAACGGGCAAACAGCGAGCAGTTGCAATGATTGAAAAAATTATTAGTAACGGCACGAATCATATTCGGACACATGTCAATATTGACCCATATATCGGGTTGAAAAATTTAGAGGGCGTATTAGCCGCGCTAGATGACTATAAAGATGTTGTAACAGCTGAGGTTATCGCATTTCCACAGCATGGCTTACTACGAGATAATGTGCCGCAGCTGTTGCGTGAGGCATTGCGCAACGGTGCAACAATGATTGGTGGGCTAGATCCTGCTGGAATCGATAATACGATAGAACGCTCTCTATATGAAACAATGGATATTGCCCAAGAGTTTAATGTTGACGTGGATATTCACTTACATGATGGAGGACACGTTGGTTACTATACAATCGATAAATGGATTGATATGGTTGAAGAGGCCAAATATCAAGGTAGAACAGCGATAAGTCACGCCTTTGCATTAGGCGATGTTTCCGCAATGGAGCAACATACAATTGCAGATCGTCTTGCACAGCAACAAGTGAAGATTATGTCAACAGTGCCATATAACATTAATCGTGTGATGCCACCAATTGATTTGCTGTCAGAGCATGGTGTTGATGTTCATTTTGGTTGCGATGGATTTTTTGATTCTTGGAGTCCATATGGTTCCGGAGATATTTTAGAAAAAGTAACGACGTTTGCAGACATTTCTCGGAAATTAGATGAACGTTCGATTCGTCAAACATTGAAATACATTACAAATGGTATTACGCCATTAGATACAAACGGTCAGAAGGTGTGGCCAAATATTAACGATGAAGCAAGTTTTGTCTTCTTTGACGCAGTATCAAGCGCTGAAGTCATTGCAAGAAGACCTTTAGAGCGTAAGGTTATGTCTAAAGGGACATTTATTCATTAAAAGGTTTGTGACGTTCTAATCATAAAATTATCCCCCTGAAATAATTTTATATAGACGAAAATCCACTTACATTCCTATGCGGAAGTATCGCTGTCCTAGTGATAGCGATACTTGGCAAAGGAAAGCGAAGCGGTTTTTTTAATTTGTAGCAACGGATGTTTAAGAAGGGGCTATTCGACAAAGTCGAACACATATGTCCGCCATTATGCTGAGGTGTGATGGATTATTTTGTTATGTGAGAAGGAGCAATAAATGAAACAACTTACAACATACATGATTTTATTTTTCTGTGTATTTTTTTGGGCTAGTAACTTTATTATCGGTGCTATCTTTGTCCAACATTGGGACCCGATAGCCATTGCCATTTATAGACTTGTCGTTATTGTTGTATTTCTAGGTTGTATTAGTTGGCGAGCGATTGTCCGTACATCTGTAACACGCCGCGATATTGGATTATTAATTGCTGCTGGTATTTTAGGGGTTGCCATTAATCACTATAGTTTTTATGCCAGTCTACAGCATACAACGCCGATAACAGCCGCACTTATATTAGCGTGTGCCCCCATTGTGACATCACTGCTGAATAAAGTAATTTATAAAGAATATCGAAATATTATTTTTTGGATGGGTGCTATATTATCGTTCGTAGGTGTTTCAATGATTATTACGAAGGGCGCATTGATTGGCATGTCCATTGGCAAAGGTGAAGTGCTAAGCTTACTTACGATGTTTAGTTTTGCTATATTCCTTATTATTGTCAATGACCTTAGTAGTCGACTGTCAGCAGCGGCAATCACTTTTTATACAAATGGAATTGGTTTAATTGTGTTAATACCATTTGGAACTTCAATATTGTCACATCAAAATATGCATGTGGCATTGCCATATTGGTTGCTTTTAATTGTTTCCGCCATTATCGTTCACGGCATTAGTAATTTAATATGGAATAAAAAAATGAAAGAAGTAGGATCGACCAATGCATCGCTGTTACTAAATTTTGAACCGGCGATTGCGATGGTCCTAAGTGCCATTATTTTAAATCAGCTACCAACGAGCATTCAAATTTATGGTTCATTGCTCATTCTTGTAGGAATTATTCTATGTATTTATTATAAAGAAATAAAAGAATTGGTTAAATGAGTGCCAGGCACTAAAACAAATATGAATATTCCGAATTGTTTGGGTGCCTGGCACTTACATTTTTATTTCATTTGCTCTGGTAACCAAAGTGATAATTGTGGAAGAATTACTACGATAGCTAAGAACACAATCATTAAAATAATAAATGGTATAACGCCTTTGACAACTTCGCCGAGCTTTTCTTTTGCAATACCACTTACTACGAAAAGATTTAACCCTACTGGAGGTGTAATCATACCTAGCTCCATATTGATTGTCATAATGATCGCAAAGTGAATAAGGTTAATATCAAAATGGGCAAGGATTGGTAGCAAAATTGGTAAGGTAATTAAAATAATGGAAACGGCTTCTAAGAACATCCCCATAATAAAGAACAAAATATTGACGATAATCATGAAAATCCATTTGTTCATATCACTTTCCGCAATCCAAGCACCCACTTGCTGAGGAACTTGCGCATTCGTTAAATATAATCCGAATAACGAAGCGGCACCGATAATTAAGAAAATCATCGCTGTAATATTAATAGACTCAACTAATACTTCGCGGAAATCTTTTAATTTCATTTCACGATAAATGAATAGCGATACGATTAAACCATAAAATACGGCAATTACGGCTGACTCAGTAGGTGTGACAACACCTGAATAGATAGTACCTAAAATTAAAAACGGTAAGAAGCCACCCCAAATAGCTTTTAATGATTTACGTCTACGCTCTCCCCAAGAGGCAGGCTCATCTCCTTTAAAGCCATTACGCTTTGCATAAAAGATGGCAGCAACGATTAAAATGCCAGTTAACGCAAGACCAGGAAGTACACCCGCCATAAACAATTCGCCAATGGATTGCTCGGATGTTATCCCATAAATGATTAGCGGGACACTTGGCGGAATTAAAATGCCTAATGTACCACCGGCGGCTACAAGACCCATTGAATAACGTTTTTTATAGCCGGCTGAAATCATGGCAGGAATCATAATCGAACCGATAGCAGCAGCAGTAGCAGGGGAAGAACCTGAAATCGCTGCGAAAATAGCACAGGCAACAATCGTTACGACAGCAAGACCCCCAGGTAGATGACCAATCCATGCGCGTAATGCTTCAATTAAATATTTGGAAATGCCACCACGTGCCATAAGCACTCCAGCAAGAACGAATCCTGGAATAGCCATCATCGGGAAGGAATCGAGTGCTGTGAAAATACGTTGAGGAATCATGTTCATATTAAAATCGATTTGGAAGAATACTAAAATAGTAGACAGGGCTAAACTCACTGCGACGGGCACACGTAAAAATAATAAAACAAAGAAACTAAGTAAGAGGATTAGCATATTCTTCGTCCTTTCCTCGTAAAATATTGACTAATCGTTCTACAAATCGCAGTAAAAATAAAACGCCGGAAATCGGCAGTACTAAATAGACAACCCACATTGGGATGCCGATATCAAGAGATACCATGCCGGATGTAAAACGATTCTCCACTAAAATAAAGCCATAGTACGTATAAATAATACAAAATACGATGCTTAAACATGTTGCGACTAAATCTAAAATTCGTTTTTTGGAAGGTTTTAATTTATCGTATAAAATATCGACTTGGATATGTTGATTGTGGCGAAGTGCTAACCCAAAGCCAAGAAATGTTCCCCAAATAATTGCGTAGCGTGCTAATTCTTCCACCCAAGCTTGCGGCTCGTTAAAAATATAACGCATCATGACACCATAGAAGATAAGCGCGATGCCAGCTATGAAAAAGAACCCAGCGAGGATTTCCTCTAAATAGCCCCAAATTTTATGTAAAACATTCATGCGGATGCCTCCTTAAAATAATTAGATTTTTGCCTATTCATAAAGTAAAACGGCGGTTCATGAAAGAACCGATATTATAAAATTTGTAAGCGATTTACTTTAAGAAAAAGAGTGAGTGTCGATTACTTATCGACACTCAATGTTGAAGAACTTATTTTAAATCGCGAATACCGTTAATTAATTCTTCAGTAATTGCTTTACCGAATTCTTCGTAAACTGGCTCTAGTTCAGCTTTAATTGCATCTTTTTGAGCAGTTGTTAATTCAATTACTTCAATACCAGCGTTTTTAATGTTTTCAAATGATTTCTCATTTTCTTCAGCAGCTAATTCCCAAGCTAATGTTGTTGCTTCAGTTAAAGAATCTTCCACCGCTTTTAATAAATCTGTAGGGATCTTTTCCCAGAATGGTTTGTTAACGAAGATGGCATAGTCTAGACGACCATGTTCTGATACGGAGAAGTACTTTTGCACTTCTTGGTACTTTTGTGTATCAAAGTTGTTGAATGTGTTTTCTTGTCCATCTACCGTTCCTTGTTGGAGTGCAGCGTATGTTTCACCGAATGAAATCGTAGCAGAGCCAGCTTTTAATGCTTTAAATTGTGCTTCCAGTACTTTACCTGCCTGTGCACGGAATTTTAACCCTTTAAAATCTTCCACGTTCACAAGTGGATGTTTGTTGTTAGAAAAATGCTTAAAGCCATTTTCCCAGAATACTAAACCTTTAATATCGTTTGCTGCTAACTGATCGGATTCTAAAATCGTTTTCGCTACGTCAGAATTAAAGAACTTACGAACATGCTCTTCATTTTCAAAAAGATATGGCATGTCCACGTACTGCCAACGTGGATCGATTTTCACCATTTTTGTAACAGATGGAGCAATCATATGTACGTTCCCAGATACTAATGCATCGAGCTCATCGTTATCACCATATAATTGGGAAGAAGGGTAAACTTCAACTTTTACTTTACCGTCTGTTTTCTCGTCCACTAATTTTGCAAAAGCATCAGCTGCTTTGCCTTTCACGCTGTCAATTGATGTCACGTGAGAAAACTTAATAATAAGTGGTTTGTCTTTTGTATAGCCACCATCTCCATCAGCTGCTGGAGCAGAAGCTGGTTGTTTTTTATCGCCGCCACAAGCTGCCAATGCGAGAACAAGTACAGCCATTAATGACATAAGAAGCCATTTTTTCATTGCAAATCCCCCTTAAAGTTTTGATTATAGTTAAAAGGATTCCCTTTAAACCCAAGTTATTGACGTGCGTGGTTTTTTGGTAGCGCAAGTATATATTTCTTGCTATAGTTTTTGGCGTAATAATCATAGACTGGTTCAAATGCAGACTCCCATTTTTCAACATCTTCATCTGTAAAGTAATGAATATTAATACAGCTGCAAGCTTCCATTTCTTGTAGACGTTCTGCCGTAAGTTTTTCGGCAAGTTGCCATTCCCATTGTTGTACTTCTGCTAATGTTTCGATTAGCAATGTTTGTACATCTTTAGGTAATGACTGCCAAAACTCATTGTTCATAAGTAGTAAATAGCCTAAATAACCGTGATTACTAATCGTTAAGTAATCTTGCAGAGAATGTAGATTTTTACTCGTAATATTGGTGAGGGTATTTTCTTGTCCATCGACATTGCCTTTTTGTAGTTGATGGAAAACGGTGTTGAAATCAATGCGTTTTGGATAAGCACCTACGCTGGAAAATTGCTCTGCTAAAATATCACTTGGCATGATGCGCATGCGTAAGTTTTTTAAGTCAGAAACTTCTTGGATGGGGCGGATACTGTTACTGAACTGTTTAAATCCACTATCCCACACGCCTATCGAAAACAGATTATGGTCGTTTAATTTCTTCATTAAAGATTGACCAACTTCACTTTCAACGTATGTATGCACTTCATCGGCATTTTTAAATGCGTAAGGCAAGTCCATAACTGACCACTCAGGGACAAGCGTTGTTATTTTGGAAATGGCGGGAGCAATCATCTGAATATCGCCGCGTAGTAGCGCATTCATTTCTTCACCATCTTTATAAAGAACACCGTTTGGGAAAACTTGAATTTCAACATGACCATTACTCCGTTGTTTAACGAGCTCGGCAAACTTAACTGCTGCCATGCCTTTCGGTGTATTTTCACCAACTACATGTGAAAATCGAATAACAATTTGTTCTTCATGACTTAACTGCTCATTGTCTGTGGGGTATTCTTGTTGCTGGCAAGCAACTAACAGCACTGTCAACAACATGATAACGCTAACAAATTGTTTGTGAATGCAAGTGCGCCACATACAAATTCACCTCTATTCTATGGAAGATGTGAACGCTCTTTATTTTATTTGAAATATCAAAATACTCAATATTATGGTGTTAAAGAACGTTTTGGTATTTATGGTATTTAATAAATTGTTATGTTTTATTGAAAGGGAAGTGCTTATAAAATAAAGAATCTGCCAATCTTTATGGGAATTTACATTTCCCATGAAAAGAGTGCAGATTCTTTTTAATTGTCGGGACAACACAACTATTTCATTTCATCGAATAGTATTTGGTAGGTCGTCCAACAGTTCCATATTTTAATTCAATATGCACAGTGCCCTTTGTCGCTAAAAAGTCTAAGTACTTCCGTACCGTTACTCTCGCCATACCAACATTTTGGGCAAGTTGCTCAGAAGTAATAGGTGCTCGATGGCTCGTTAAATAACTTAAAATTTGCTCCATCGTTATGTTGTTCAAACCTTTTGGTAGTTCATGCATTTCATGTTGAATGCCTAACCACTGATCGATATGTTCTTGGTTAATCGTCGTTGTAGTTAGTAAATTTTTTGTAGCATTTTTATATTGCAGTAAAGCTTTTTCAAAACGATCAAAACGAAAAGGCTTTATTAAATAATCAATGGCACCGAGTCTTAGTGATTCTTGAACTGTCGGTGCATCTCGAGCCGCTGTAATCATAATAATGTCAGAAGGAATACGCTGCGCTCGGATTTTTAAAAACAATTCCATGCCGGTCATATCCGGTAAGAACATATCAAGTAAAATAAGGTTCGGTTGTTGAATAATTATTTTTTCATAAGCATCACGTCCATTCACTGCCTCACCTATAAGTTGAAAACCGTTCATTTTATTTAAGAAACCTTTGTTTACCTCAAGCACCATTGGATCATCTTCTACGATAAAAACTGTATGTTTGCTCATTGTTCTTCTGTCACCCCTATTTTAATTGTAATGGTTGTGCCAATTTGAACAGTTGAATCTACTTGAATTGTGCCATTGTTGGATTCAACAATTTGTTTGATAAGGGCAAGCCCTATGCCGTGTCCTTCTTTTTGTTTCGTGCTAAATCCATAATCGAAAATGCGTTGTGGTAAGCCTTCAATACCTTTACCACTGTCCTGTACTTCAATAAATAAATAATGCTTATCACCAATAATTGTTAAGTGCACATCCTTATCGGCACATTCAAAGCAAGCTTCCATTGCATTGTCTAATAAGTTGCCGATAATCGTAATAATATCTCCACTAGATAAGCCACTCATAAAGTCAACAAGATTTGAATTTTCGTCAATTGTCAGCTCCACGCCGAGTTCCTTAGCGCGTGAGAATTTACCAAGTAATAAACCTTGAATTGAATAATCTTGAAATTTATCATGCAAGCTTTGAATCAGTTCCTCTTCATCTGTAATTTCATCGATAATAAGGCTTAAAGCATCGTCATTGCGTTCTAATTGTATAAGCCCAGCAATACTATGGAGGCGGTTCATGTATTCATGTTGTTGCGCTCGTAAAGAATCGACAAGCATTTTAATACCTGTTAATTCTTCAGCAAGCATATTCGCTTCTTTACGGTCAGTTAACATAATAAGATAGCCCGCATTTTGCTCCATAATGCGAATGGGAATGGTTCGTACTAAATACATTTGCTCGTACATTAACAGCGGCCGATAGATTTCATGTTGATGAATCGTGTCTTCGGCAAGCCAAGTGTCTTTAAACAAAGTTTTTCGCGAAACTTTTTGCCCAAAGAAATGCGTATATTGCCTTGCTAAACGGTTCATAAACGTGACATTGCCACATTCATCGGTAGCTAAAATACCAATATCCATTGCTTGAATAATACCTGAACGTTCTTCTACTAATCTGGCTATTTCGTAAGGCTCTAGGTTAAAGGTTTGACGTTTTAAATGGTTAGCAACCCATACAGATCCTCCTAACCCTATGACTAGGCCCCAAAACAGTGAGACCAATATATCGAATTGATATTCATCTAGAAGGTTATACCATTTTGGTGCGAGCAGCCCAACAGTAATAACCCCTACTTGTTTAGTACCTTCCTCATTCATAATTGGAACGAATGCGCGAATGGAATAGCCTAGTACGCCGCGCGCTTTTGATATGTACTCGTGTTGAGAGAAAGCTTCTATTTCATCGCCACCTTCAAACACAGTGCCGAGCTTACTTTCAGATGGATGTGAATACCGAATACGATGCATATCGATAATCACAATGTAATCAACATCTGTTGTTAAGCGTATCCGTTCTGCAATAGGCTGAATAATGTCAAATCCCGCTTTCGTCCCTACGTTATTTTGCACTTCAGTAAGCTGGGAAACTGTTCTCGCTATCGCTATGGCACGAGCCCCAAATTCCTTTTCTAAAGCACCAGCTAGATTATGAATCATAATGGCCCCGCTCGTTGAGATTGAAAAAATCACAATAATAAACGAAAAGATAAACATTTTTAGTCGTAACGATATATTTTTCATAACAATGAAAAGGAATGCCAAAAAAGCAACCTTTGATAGATTCATCACCTCTGTCGTGTATGTTTCGATTTGTAAGTTCTTCTTATTTTAATGGAGATAGGCGAAACCCATTTTTATAGCAATGTACTAGGACTATCATTCTATATTAAAGTAACACAAAAGATTGCTTGTTGTAATACAATTACAGATTTAAGAATCAGTTTCAGTTGTGTTCTATAACAATTGGGTTAAAGGGCAGTAGACGTGTTGTAGTCACAGCAATAATTGGGATTTTTCTGTAAATTAGAAAATTTATATTTGAATAATAAAAAATAATTAGCAACAGTAGAAGGGAAAGACGATATACAAGTGGGTGTTGTGAAATAATTTACAATTTAATCATTTAATGGGTTTGTTTACTTATCTTATAAATGAAGTGGGGGTTTTGTGTGGGGAAAAATTTCTTTATTATCGTTTCGAAATTCTCTTTTGTTCCTAATATTTCTGCATGACCAATATTCGGTTATTTTTGTTGCATGCTACATTTTATTTGTTATTTGCATGACTTGTAGGAAAAAGCATTCGTTTGTATGTGAAGGTATGCACATTTTTAATTATATTAAGATAATTTATTACAATCAATAAAGTACAGTAGAAAAATAATAATCTCTAAAATATGTTAGTGATATTGTTCGATAAGCGCCTTTTTACTTACGGAGAGTAAGGATTGTATTGTTTGTGATATATCTTATGTGATAAAAAACTTTTTGGAGAAATAATATTTTTTAGAAAAACATCTTGCATTTGAATAATTATAAGTGGTAAATTGTTTTACATGGACGTTCATAGAATTTTCACAGGTAGCAAAAGAGGGGAGAAATGAGAATTTATGAATAAAAATAGATGGTTAATTGCATTATCTGCGATCGCCATTCACCTTTCGATTGGTGGAGCTTATGCATACAGTGTATACAAGCTACCGATTGTCACAGAAATGGGATGGAGTGAAACGAAGGTTACGATTGCTTTTACAATTATGATGGGGCTTGCAGGGTTTTCAGCAGCGCTATTTGGTAGTTTAGTAGAAAAAATGGGGCCTCGTAAATCGGCTATGGTAGCTGCTGTACTGTTTGGAGCAGGACAAGCAGGAGCAGGTGTTGCGATTTCTATGGATTCTGTGACATTGTACTGGCTAACTTACGGCTTATTAAGTGGACTAGGTATGGGGATTGGTTATATTGCACCTGTCTCAACATTAGTTAAATGGTTCCCAGATCGTCGTGGTTTAGCAACAGGTATGGCTGTATTAGGATTTGGTTCAGGTGCACTGATTACTGCGCCGGTAGCAGCGAACTTAATGGAAGCAGTCGGCATTTCTACAACTTACTTTATTTTAGGGGCATGTTACTTCACGTTAATGATTTTAGGGGCTTCATATATAGCGCCGCCAAAACCAGGTTATATGCCTGCGAATATGAAAGCGGCTACAGAAAAAGGTAAGGAAGTAGTGAAAACAGATTTAGCTGTTATGTCAGCTCGTGAAGCTGTCAAAACGAAGCATTTCTGGATGTTATGGTCAATGCATTTAGTAAATGTCACAGCGGGTATTATGATGATTTCTGTAGCATCTCCGATGGCACAGGAAATTGTAGGCTTATCAGTTGCGGGTGCCGCAGCAATGGTAGGTGTAATGGGGTTATTCAATGGTGGTGGTCGTTTAATTTGGGCTGCTGTCTCTGATTATATTGGTCGTCCAAACGTTTTTGTTATTTTCTTTACAGCACAACTTATTACATTTATCGTATTACCACATACGACAAACGTTATTATTTTCCAAGCACTTATTTTCTTAGTAGTTAGTTGTTACGGTGGTGGCTTCTCAAACTTACCTGCATTCGCAAGTGATTTATTTGGTACGAAGCAACTTGGTGTTATCCATGGTTATTTACTGACAACTTGGTCATTAGGTGGTGTATTTGGTCCACTTCTAGTGAGTGCGATTCGAAATGCTTATGACAGTTACATTCCTGTCTTTTATATATTTGCAGGTTTAATTGCCATTTCATTTATTATTGCTATAACGTTACGTGCTGATGTACGTAAACAAACAGCATTAAAAGCAGCATCACAAAAAGTTGGAGACGTCTCCGCTACACGATAATTTTATTTTCAATTCGCACTTGAAAGTATAGCCGTATGAGTGTCATTTCGCATATGACACTGATGCGGTTTTTTTATTTGTAGCAATTGTTATACAACACTTGATTAATCTTCGTCTAACATATAACAGCTGTTGTTTGCTGTCAATAACATTATGGTAAATAAAGTGATTTTGGTTCTAAAAGAGAATTTTTGCAACGATATTGTTTGGATAGAAGTCGGTGATTTATTAAGAAACATATCAAAATTATCGTATTTGATTGCTGAGGTTGGTGAATCTTTTCGCGCCTAGTGACGTATATAAGGATATGAAGGAGGCGGAGAATATGGGGAAATATTCATTAAAAGAGTTTGTTCAGACAACACAACAAGATGATTATGTGAACGAGTTTTTTGAGTTAGAAACAGAACGAGTATTAGAGGTAAATTTAGATGGTGAAGTCTGGTCTAAAATGGGGGCTATGATTTCATACATAGGCGATATTAAGTTTGAGCGTGAACGCGTGTTAGAGCATGGACTTTCAAAAATGTTTAAAAAAGCTTTGACAGGCGAAGGAACGCAACTAATGAAAGCGAAAGGCAAAGGCCGTCTTTATTTAGCTGATCAAGGGAAAAAAGTGACCATTTTTGATTTGCAAGATGAGAGTCTTTGTGTTAACGGTAATGATTTATTAGCGTTTGAACCAACTATTAATTGGGATATTCATTTAATGCGGAAAATGGCTGGTATTATGTCTGGTGGCTTATTTAATGTAACGCTACAAGGAAGAGGCAAGGTAGCCATTACAACCCATTTTGAGCCGTTAACATTATTAGTGAAGCCTGGTGAGACGGTTTATACAGACCCGCATGCAACAGTTGCGTGGTCAGGCAATTTAACCCCTGAATTTAAAACAGATATTAGCTTCCGGACGTTTATTGGACGTGGCAGCGGCGAGTCTATTCAAATGGCTTTCTCAGGAGAAGGGTTTGTCATTATTCAACCGTATGAAGAAGTTTATATGTCTAGTGAAAGTTAATAGAAGCTTAACAGTACAATCGTATTTTAATGTTGGCCATATTAATCAGTAGAATCATTTATCTGCCATTAATATTGGAAAAGAGCATTAGTTGATGGTAGCGAAGGCGGTGACTCCTGCGGGAACTGCACAAAATGTAAGACGCAGGCATTCTGCGTTAGCGAGGGTTGCGGCTTACGGTGTGCCCGCGGAAAGCACCGCCATAGCGGACATCAACTAATGCAAAAAGTGTTAGATTGATGGCAGTCAATCTAACACTTTTCCTCTTATATCCATGTCCCTTAGTCATGACCAAATGAATTCGAGTTATTACAAACCTGCGTTCATGCCTGCAATTCGTCCTGTCACGAGCGCAGACGTAATATTATAGCCGCCTGTATAGCCATGAATATCTAAAATTTCACCACAGAAAAATAAACCGGCCTTTTTCTTCGATGCCATCGTTTTTGGTTCGATTTCTTTGACAGAGACGCCTCCACCTGTCACAAATGCTTTATCGAGAGATTGCGTGCCGCTTACCGTCATTGTGAAATTGACAAGTAGTTGAGCTAAAGCGCGAATTTTTTCTTGAGATAATTCAGTGCCGGTCATTTGTACGTCAATGTTGGCACGGTCGCATAAGAACAATAACCAGCGTTCTGGTGCTACGCCTTTCCAAACATTTTTCACTGCTTTTTTTGGATCTTCTTTAATAAGCTTATTTAAAAATTGCAAACAAGTTTCTTCATTGTAATCTACTAGTGTTTGGATACGCATTGTGACAGGCTCGTAACCCGTTTTCATCAATTCCTTGACGACAAATTGACTACAACGTAAAACAGCAGGGCCACTTAAGCCGAAATGCGTAAAGAGCATGTCCATTTGGTGTGTAATAAGTGGTTTGCCTTTTTTATTGAGAACTGAAACCGCGACATCTCGTAAAGCTAATCCTTGGAGCTCTCTTGTTTGAATAAAGTCTTCCTTCGATAAAACCGGTACTTCTGTTGGGAATAGTGTAGTCACATTGTGGCCGGCACGTTCTGCCCAAGGATAGCCGTCACCAGTTGAACCTGTTTGAGGCACTGCCTTACCTCCAACGGCAACAACTACGGCTTCACAACGTACTTCTATACCGTCTGCTAAGCGTACACCAATAATTTTTTCCTCATCCATTAGTAACTTGTTAACAGGTGTGTTTAAGCGTACTTCAACATGTAATCGCTGTAATTGACGAATAAGTGCATCAACGACATCTTGCGCACGATTGGATACAGGGAACATACGTCCATGATCTTCTTCTTTTAATGCCACGCCTAGGCCTTCAAAAAAGGCAATAATATCTTCATTGTTATAAACAGTAAAAGGGCTATATAAAAAACGGCCGTTGCCAGGAATATGTTTAACGATTTCTTCAACGGGTAGTCGGTTCGTTACATTACAGCGACCACCACCAGAGATGGCTAGCTTTTTACCAAGCTTTGTCCCTTTTTCGAGGAGTAAAACTTTCTTTTTTCGTTCTCCAGCGGCGATAGCAGCCATTAATCCAGAAGGGCCACCACCGATAACGATAACATCATACATATATGTGAACTCACTTTCTTTTCTTTTTTAGGAACCTTTCCTATTATACATGAAGTCTTTATAGAGGGCGGCTACTTTACATTGAAAATTATAATAAAGTGCATTATAATTTTTTATCTATAATGACAGCATGAAATGAATGGCTTTTCGTGCTATGATGGTAGAGGTTATGCACTAAATTATGAGGTGAAAAAATAGATGTGCGGATTTATTGGCTATATTAATGGAACAAATGTGATTGATCATCACCAAACAATTGAAAATATGATGAATACGATTATTCACCGTGGACCGGATAGTGGTGGTATTCATAGTGACGATAAAGTAACGTTAGGTTTCCGTCGTTTAAGTATTATTGACTTATCAGACGTGGCAAATCAACCTCTTTATAGCCCGGATGGCAACATCGTGCTTGTTTTCAATGGGGAGATATATAATTTCCAAGAATTACGTGAAGACCTACAAGCAAAGGGTCATACGTTTAAAACGAAATCAGATAGTGAAGTATTAATTTTCGGTTATATCCAGTACGGTGTAGAATTCGTCAAGCAGCTTCGCGGTATGTTCGCGTTCTGTATTTGGGATAAAAAGAATGATTTACAATTTATCGCCCGTGATGGCTTCGGTATTAAACCACTGTATTATACGGAAAATACGACGGATGGAACATTTATTTTTGGTTCAGAAATCAAATCTTTCATGCCACATCCGGCATTCATTAAAGAATTAAACAAAGACGCATTACGTCCTTATTTAACGTTCCAGTATTCTTCAATGGACGAAACATTCTTTAAAGGTGTGTACAAATTACCACCAGCGCACTATATGGTTATTCAAAATGGACAAAAACAAATTGTGCAATATTGGGATAAAAAATTCCATGCAAAAGAAGCGCCAATTGAAAAATATGTGGAAGATATTCGTTCAACAGTGAAAGAATCTGTCGATGCTCACCAAATTAGTGATGTTAAGGTTGGATCTTTCCTATCTGGCGGTATTGATTCTAGTTATATAACGTCATTATTACGTCCAGATAAATCATTCTCTGTTGGTTTCTCTGATTATGAAGATATGTTCAATGAGACAAACTTAGCAAAAGATTTATCGGATACGTTAAATATTCAAAATGAGCGTAAATACATTTCGGCGGATGAGTGCTTTGAAGCATTACCGAAAATTCAATGGCATATGGATGAGCCACAATCAAATCCATCGTCAGTGCCGCTGTACTTCTTATCAGAGCTAGCTGCGAAAGATGTCACTGTCGTGCTATCTGGTGAAGGTGCAGATGAAATTTTCGGAGGTTATTCTTGGTACCAAAACTCTGGCAGAATGAAAAAATACGAGAAAGTACCATTTGGTCTTCGTAAAGCATTACGAGGTATAGCAGAAGCGTTACCTAAAAACCAATACACGCATTTCCTAGTAAAAGGCGGTCAAACAGTAGAAGAGCGATTTATTGGGGAAGCGGTTGTTTGGGATGAGGACGATGCATTAAATGTTCTAAAACCAGACTACAAAAACGGTCCTTCTGTACAAACAATTACAAAACGTATTTATGATGAAGTGCCAGGTGATGATGATGTCACAAAAATGCAGTATTTAGATTTAAATTTATGGATGCCTGGTGATATTTTATTAAAAGCCGATAAAATGAGTATGGCGCATTCTATTGAATTACGCGTACCATTTTTAGATAAAGAAGTGATGGAGCTAGCAAAAGATATTCCGGCTAGATATCGTGTAAATGATATCGATACGAAATACGTGCTTCGTCAAGCGGCACATCAGGAATTACCAGAGGAATGGGCAAAACGTCCAAAGCTTGGTTTCCCTGTACCGATTCGCCACTGGTTGCGTGAAGAAAAGTACTACAATATGGTGAAGGACATGTTCACAACGGACTTTGCCAATGAATTTTTCGATACGAAACAATTAGTTGGATATTTAGATGAACATTATGAGGGCAAAGCAAATCGTGGTCGCTATATTTGGACAGCTTATGTGTTCCTAGTATGGTATAAACAATTCTTTGTTGATATGTAAAATAGAAGTAGCAGTTCAAAGAATCGATTTGATTTTTTGAACCGCTATTTTTTTGGGAGTACTATATAATTGATTGCAAGTAGCAAACTTTTCAGTGTAATTATGCATCTGTTTTCTTGTAAATATGTTAAGATAACAGTTGGTTTGCTTGTTTTAATGAATCAAAAGTGATGATGGATCACTTTTCAATCTTGATTTTACTAATGAATGGATGGATACGATGTCCAATTTAATGAAAGGTACTGCGATATTAACATTAGGGATGTTTTTATCCAAGGTGCTTGGATTAATTTATGTTTTCCCTTTTTATGCGATTGTGGGGCAGGAAAATATTGCGCTTTATCAATATGCCTATATTCCTTACTCAATTATGCTCGCAATAGCGATTTCGGGTGCACCGATTGCTGTTTCTAAATTCGTTTCCAAATACAATGCAATGGGCGATTATCAATCAGGACGTAAGTTGATGAAGTCAGGCATACTTATTATGATGATAACAGGTATTCTGTCCTTTGCTGCACTCTTTATTTTGGCTACACCAATTGGTGAGCTTGTGATCAAAAGTGATGAGCAGAAATTTACAGTTGAGCAGATCGCTTCTGTAATTCGCTGGGTCAGTTTTGCACTGATTGTTGTGCCATTTATGAGTTTATGGCGTGGTTTTTTCCAAGGCTATGACAAAATGCAACCAACAGCGGTTTCGCAGTTAGTGGAGCAAATTGTCCGAATTGTCGTGTTATTAGGCGGTTCTTTCTTAGTAGTCGTTGTCTTTAATGGCAAACCTGAAACAGCTGTTTCTTTTGCCGTATTTGCAGCATTTATTGGAGCAATTGGTGGTTTAATGGTGCTCTATTACTATTGGAAAAAATACCAGCCTGAATTTAATTTATTGCGTAGTCAAAGTATCACGTCAACACAGCTACCGATGTCGGATATTTATAAAGAAGTAATTACGTATTCGATACCTATGGTGTTTGTTGGGGTTGCCAATCCATTATTCCAATTAGTGGATATGGTGACGTTTAACGGGGCGATGAGTTCCATTGGCTTAGCAAAAGTGACAGATGAATATTTATCGATGATCAACTTTACAACACATAAAGTTGTTATTATCCCAGTTATGCTAGCTACAGGTTTTTCCAGTGCGCTAGTTCCGACGATAACAAAATATTTCACACAAGGTGAATATTTATCGTTACGAAATGCAATGGATAAAACGTATCAAGTATTAATTTTCATTACATTACCAGCTGTTGTTGGTATTTCATTACTAGCAAATGAAATTTACTTTCTGCTTTACTCGGAAAGTGAAATGGGTGCAACCATTTTAGCCCATTATGCACCAGTGGCGATTTTATTTGCGTTGTTCCAAGTTACAGCTGCACTGTTACAAGGTATTGACTTCCAAAAATGGATTGTTTTCAGCTTGCTGTCAGGTATTTTAGTAAAGCTAGCCCTAAACATTACGTTTATTCGTTGGCTAGAAGCAGATGGCGCTATATTGGCAACTGCAATTGGCTATAGTGTATCCATTATTATTAATATGTTAGTGCTTAGAAAAACGCTGAATTATAAATCCGTAATGGTCATTCGTCGCGTACTACTCATTGCATTGTTAACAGCAGTGATGGCAATTGGCGTATTAATTTTCCACAAACTATTAGAACTTGTAATGGGGCCAGTGGATAGTAAATTCTCTGCACTTATTTACTCTATCATTTGTGCGGCAGTAGGCGTTACTATTTATGGTTACTTATCATTACGCCTTGGCTTAGCACAAAAATTACTTGGCGAGCGATTAACACGTATTACAAGTAAATTAGGAATTAAATAGGAGGAATTATGCGTTTAGATAAATTACTAGCCAATATGGGCTACGGCTCACGAAAGGAAGTTAAACAACTCCTCAAACAAAAGGCCGTTTCAGTTGATGGCACTTATGTAAAAGATGCAGCCATGCATGTTGATCCAGAACAGCAAAATGTTGTGGTCTATGGTGAACGTGTTGTCTACACAGAATTTGTCTATTATATGATGAATAAGCCACCAGGTGTCATATCTGCCACAGAAGATTTACGAGATGAAACAGTGATTGACTTATTAGACCCTTTACATCAGCATTTTCAGCCATTTCCAGTCGGTCGTTTAGATAAAGATACTGAAGGTTTATTGCTGTTAACGAATGATGGTGTTTTGGCACATAATTTATTATCTCCAAAGAAGCATGTACCAAAGGTGTACTACGCAAAAATTGAGGGCATTGTGACACAGGAGGACGGCGAGAAATTTGCTCATGGTGTTGAGCTAGATGATGGCTATGTTACGAAGCCAGGGGAGCTTGTTATTTTGAAATCTGGCCCGCAATCCGAAATTGAATTGACGATACAAGAAGGTAAATTTCATCAGGTGAAAAGGATGTTTGAGGCGGTTGGTAAACGTGTAATTTACTTAAAGCGCCTTTCAATGGGGAGCTTACAACTCGATGAAAGTTTAGCGTTAGGTGAATATCGTGAGTTAACGCCTGACGAATTGGCGTGCTTACAAAATAGAGAGTAAAGAAATCCTCGGTGCTAATTTTGTTAGTAGCGAGGATTTTTTTTACATGTTTGTCCCAATAATTGTATAATATGATATATCAATAAAATATCGTGGAGGAAGTTGACGTACCGAAAAATTTTTAAAATCAAAAAATGATAGTGAAAATGAGTAGAGGACATGTTAATGAAAAAACTACGGATTAAATTATTATTATCTTTAATTGCTTTTGCATTAATACTAGTTGCTGTCATTTCTTATGTGAATAGGCAAATTCTTATCGCAAATATTGAAAACCAAGAAGCTAGTAATCGAACATTAATTGAAAATCATATTTTAACGGATATGCAATCGGTAGATAATGCACACTTTTATTTTGATACAAATATTTCGGATAAGATGGAGCAACAGCTACGAGCATTAGTAGCCTATTATGAAAAAAATCCAAATATCGATACTTGGAATTTACAGCAATTGAAAAAACAATATGGTATGGATATATACATATTAGATCAAACAAATACGGTCATTTATACAACGTTCGACCAAGATAAAGGCTTCGACTTTTCCCTCTGTTGTAAAAACTTCTCTGCACTTTTAGATGAGCGTAGAGAAAGTGGACAATTTTATACAGATGGTATTGATATTTCCACAACGACTGGTCAATATCGTAAATTTAGTTATTTGGCAACACCTGATAAAAAGTATTTATTAGAGCTCGGTCTGAAATTAAGTGAAGTACCTGTTTATCAAACATTTAATTTTGGGAAAACCGCTTCTTATCTTATTGAAAAGTATGATGATTTATTAGATGTCCAAACGATTAATGCTGGCGGCGTATTTTTCTCAGATACAGAATCTACGCGAATTATTGTGGAACATCAATCACAACCATTTCAGCAGCATTTTAAAGAAGCTCTTCGCACGATGAAGCCGACTGAATATCAACGAAAGTTAGCTAATGGCTATATTGAAACAAATCGATTTTTACCCTATGAAGCGGAAGCGGTTCGAGGAGCATCGTCAAAACGGGTCGTCTATGTGAAGTACGGTAATGATACAGAGTTGAATGCACTTGCCAAAAATACGAAACAGTTTTGGTTTGTCCTGATGATTGCGTTAGGAACAGCCTTTATTATGCTCGTCGTTATTAATAGATTGTTTTCAAAAACAATTCAACTAGCAACCTACGATCCGCTAACAAATGTTTTTAATCGTGCAACCTATATTAGTAAAATGGATAAATTATTAAAAAAACGAAAGAACAATACGCCAGGATTATTATTAATTGATTTAGATAACTTTAAACAAGTAAATGATCAATTCGGTCATACTGAAGGTGATAAAATCCTTGTTAAAACGGCTACCATTTTAAATGAAGTTGTCGAAGCGGAAGGCTTTGTTGTGAGATTTGGTGGAGATGAGTTTGCCATTGTTTTGTATGATGCGAATGAGGCGTTTATGGAGCAATTAGCGAATGCCATTTTGGCGAAAATCCGGAACATTAAAAATATCGATAATAGTAAATGGTCGGTTCTTTCAGTAAGCATGGGCGGCGTTATTTGTGAAAGCCCAAATGAATCGGAGCTAAGTTTATTTGAAAGAGCAGATAAAGCTTTATATCAGTCAAAAAAAGCAGGTAAAGATAGATACTCAAGTTATGATGAGGTAGCTGCGACAGAATAAAAGAAACAGTGAAGGAGCGAGGCATGTAGGTTTAGCAACCCTACGTGCCTTGCTCCTTTTTATAAGGCACACTATTCGACAGTATGTTGTGTTTTAGAGCGGTAAAATAGGGAACTACATAATACAAGAACAGCAATAACTATAAACATAAGGTCAATATAGTGCGTTAAAAGCCAGCCTCCTATAATGGGACCAATAAAGCCGCCTAAATTTTTAAATTGGGCAGCGCCTAAATAAGTAGCTTTTTGTGTCTCAGGCGCAATTTCATCAATCATCACATTCATCGTAGGAAAGGCAAATATTTCTCCAATCGTAAAAATAACCATTGCACAGATGAACAGTGGATAGGTTGTTGAAATGCCAAATAACGATAACCCAACTGCAAAAAACAAAATTCCGATAAGCAGAATAGTTGAGGATGAAAAACGCTCTGAAAATATACTAATCGGTAATTGCAATAAAAGAACGACCGCTGCATTTAACGAAATTAATAAGGAATAGAGCTTGGCACCATCTTCAATTTTAAGCTCAATCAGTTGTGGAAGTGTGGAGTCGAATTGAGAATAACCAATATTGATTAAAATTGCACCGAAAATAAAACTGAGTAATACACGGTTGGTTAACAAAATCGTAAAGGTTTGCAGTATTTTTGTTTGCTTTATAGCTTTTTGTTGCTGCATTTCATAACGATTCAAGACGAATAACAAAAAGATCGCATAAATAATGTACATAACACCTGTCAACATAAATGGAATGCTAGGACTGGATAACGTAGCGATATAAACGCCAATAAGAGGTCCAATTACGGCGGCAATATTAATAGCTGTATAGCGTAACGAAAACAATCTTTTTCGTTTGTCAGCCGGAGTAAAATCAATCATTAATGCCTGTGTGGAAGGCTCGAAGAACGAACGACATAAACCGTTTAGTGCATTCAGTATGATGAAGAACCAAATTGTATGTGCGGTTGCAAAGCCGAAAAATACAATACTCCAAATAACAATTGTTAGTAAAATGATGCTTTTTCGACCAAATCGATCTGTTAAATACCCGCCGAAAAATCCACCTACTGTGGAAATGAGCGGGGCGATTCCGATGGTCAGCCCTATCTGTAAAGGGGAGGCGTCAATTTCGTTATGTAAATAAATAGCTAAAAAAGGCATTGCCATAAAGCTCGCAATACGTGTGAATATTGTTCCACCTAAAATAATCCATACTAACGGATGGAACATATTGGATAGTTTCATATAAAAATCCTCCTCTCAACATGTAGAATGTTTCGAGTGTAACGGATTGTGCTGTGCTTTGTAAATAGAAAAAAAGAATGACCCCGACGAAAGGCCATTCTCTTTCCATTCAAAATGCTTTACGCATTATGCGCAAAAACTAAGACGTCAATTTTACTTTTTTACTCGTCGTTGTCCATTTGCCTCGACTTGGACTCATCACCAAATCGTTAAAGGCTAACACGTTCAAATCTCTTTGAACGGTGCGAGGAGTGATGCTAAACTCTTCGACTAAATCCTGTGTAGACACGGTTCCTTTGTCTAAAATAAACATGTACACGTCTTTAATACGATTAAGCATTCGATCAGTAGTTGGTTTCATAAATGAACCACTCCTTCATCTTAATTCTCTTGGCAAAGACTAGCGGACGACATTATGTGCGGAGTGCACTGAGGCTTATTAAGTAGCTGCCTTAGACATCCCCTTTTCTAATTTTTATGTTCAGAACAACAATTCTGATAACTCTATTATATAAAAAATTGAGGCGTTTTTCTAGTCAATACAATAGAATTTACAATATATACATAAAGTTTGCGCTGTATTTAGTGGAGATTAGTGAAAATCATGCTATATGTGGTAGTGTAAAGGGAAGATAGGTAAATGATAGTTAGAAAGATCATTGTATTTTTCGTTGTAAAGAGTAGAATAATCTTATTATAAAATAACAGGAGGTACATAAGATGGATTGGTTAAAAGCAGCAACAGAAAGACAGGATGAATTAATACAGGAATTGCAAGAGCTTGTGCAAATTAATAGTGTCTATGATGAAAATACGATTTCTGCACAAGTGCCGTTTGGTGAAGGGCCATTAAAAGCACTAGAATATATGTTAGCAAAAGGGCAAGCTGAAGGGCTACTGACAAAAAATGTTGACAATTATGCTGGACATATTGAAATGGGTCAAGGGGAAGATTTACTCGGTATTTTATGTCATGTAGATGTTGTACCAGTCGGTGATGAATCAAATTGGACGTATCCACCTTTTAGTGGCACGGTGGCTGACGGCAAATTATTCGCGCGCGGTGCAATTGACGATAAAGGCCCCACTATTGCTGCATGGATGGGTATGAAACTTGTCAAAGATGCAGGTATTGAACTAAATAAACGAGTTCGCATGATTATCGGTACAGATGAAGAAACAGGCTTCCGCTGTGTCGACCACTATTTTGAAAACGAGGAAATGCCAACAATTGGTTTCGCACCAGATGCGGATTTCCCACTTATTAATGCCGAAAAGGGCATCGCTGCGCTTGTATTCTCCCAACAGCAAACTGGGGATGCAACGAAAGAACAGCTACTACTATTTAATGCTGGCAAGCGTTCAAATATGGTACCAGATTTTGCAAAAGCAACAATTCAATTGGCATCTGGACAGTTTGAACAGAATTTTCAAACATTTTTAAGCAAAAATCAGCTAGAAGGCTCTTTATTAATGGAGGGGTCTCACTATATAATAACTATCAAAGGAAAAGCAGCACATGCAATGGAACCTGAAAAAGGTGTTAATGCGGCTGTTTACCTTGCAGCATTTTTACAACAAGAGTTGACGACAGAAGCAAGCAAGCAATTTGTTGATTTTATTGTTGATGTATTCAATGAGGATCATTATGGACAAGCACTATCTTTACAATTTGAAGATGACATGTCAGGCAAAACGACATTAAATCCAGGTATTGTAACGTATGATGTGGCGCAAGGAGGTAGCATCGTCGTTAGTTTCCGCTACTCCGTAACATATCCATTTGATGAAAAAATAACAGAGGCTCAACGTAAAGCTGCTGACAAAGGTTTTTCACTTGATGTTCAAGAAAACTCAAAACCTCATTATGTAAGTGAGGATGATCCGCTTATTCAAACGTTAGCTGGTATTTACCGCCGTCAAACGGGAGATAATGAAACACCTCTACTGTCAACAGGTGGTGGTACGTATGCGCGCGTCTTGAAAAAAGGTGTGGCATTCGGCATGTTATTCCCTGGTGATCCAGACGTTATGCATCGCGCGGATGAGTATGTAATCGTTGAAAAATTAGTAAAAGCGGCTGCTATTTACGCTGAAGCAATTGCTGAACTTGCGGGAAAGTAATGTGAAGGCATGCAAAGCGCTTCACGACAATGTACTTTGATTTCCCACTCTAGTCTTGCTTTATTGTGTAATGGGAATCATCGTACCCGTAAATGCGAAACAATAACTCAAAAATGAAAAGGATGTTTAACATGGCATACTCATTATGGAATGATCAAATCGTTGAAGAAGGAACTATTACAATTTCACCAGAAGACCGTGGCTATCAATTTGGAGATGGCATTTACGAAGTAATTAAAGTATATAACGGCAATATGTTTACAGCACAAGAACACATCGATCGTTTCTATGCTAGTGCCGATAAAATCCGACTTGTCATTCCTTATACAAAAGATGTTTTACACAAATTACTTCATGATTTAATCGAAAAAAACAACTTAGAAACAGGTCATGTTTATTTTCAAATTACACGCGGTACGACTTCACGTAACCACGTTTTCCCGGATGCTAGCGTACCAGCCGTGCTAACAGGTAATGTGAAAGCTGGCGAACGTTCACTTGAGAATTTTGAAAAAGGTGTTAAAGCAACATTGGTGGAAGATGTTCGTTGGTTACGTTGTGATATCAAGTCTTTAAATTTACTTGGAGCCGTACTTGCAAAGCAAGAGGCATCTGAAAAAGGTTGCTATGAAGCTATTTTACACCGTGGCGATACGGTAACAGAATGTTCATCTGCTAACGTTTATGGTATTAAAGGCGGTAAATTGTATACGCACCCAGCAAATAACTACATCTTAAATGGTATTACACGCCAAGTTATTTTAAAATGTGCTGCAGAAATTAATTTACCAGTCATTGAAGAGCCGATGACGAAAGGTGATTTACTAGCAATGGATGAAATTATCGTGTCCTCGGTTTCATCTGAAGTAACGCCGGTTATCGATGTAGATGGCCGTCAAATTGGAGCAGGGGTTCCTGGTGAATGGACTCGTAAATTACAAAAAGCATTTGAGGCGAAATTACCACTTTCCATCAACGCAAAATAATAATTAGTGATTATAAAGAGCTACCTAAAACGCGGTTAAAAGCCGAGCTTCTAGGCTAGCTCTTTTTTATAGAGCAAAATATGGATGTATTCTCCGGAAACGTCATGTAAAATAAAAAGGAGAGCCTCTATTCAGGGGCAATGTTGATATGGGGCAGTAAGATTGGAGTGACCTAAACATGGCACAATTAGTGAAAATACAAGACTATATTTCACGCTATCAAATTGATTTAGCTAGATATCCAACGCAATTTGTACGCTTAAAGAAAAGTCAGTGGGATCGAATTAAACGTCAATGGGAATCGGGAGAAGATATTACAGAATGGCAACATACAGAGAACGATAAAGAAAATGAAGCATTTGAAGAAAAAGAGCGATTTGCATTCATTAAAAAAATCTTCGCAGGTCGTCAAAAAGAAGAAGTGCAAGAAGATATTGAGCACATTGATGGGACAAATGAATTTGCGGATGAGGAAGACGAAATTCCAGAAGAAGAAACGACATTATCGTTTGAACCGAATATTGTCTACGCACCTCAAACTATACATGAGCTAAAACGGATGTTCATCGATCAATTTTTTCATTTCCAAATGAAATGGGCAAGCTCTACACTGCGAGAAAAATCATATGTAGATCCTCGCTTTATGCGTGATTCTTTGCTGCGTACATTGCTACAAAACTTGCCGGATAATTATTTAGTTTTCTATTATCCTATTTTACAAGTGAGAAAAGCACCAATCGAGTTGGATGTTGTGTTAATGTCTCCAACAGAATGTATTTGTATTACGGTGCTTGAAACGGAAAATCAAGCGGTATATGTAGGTGGCAGTGACCGCTTCTGGCTAAAAAAAGTAGGAACAAAGGATGCGAAAATACTCAATCCGATGATCAATTTAAGCCGGATGGAATCCGTATTATCACAATTATTTAAGCAAGATCAAGTAGATATGCCGATACGCAAAGTGATCTTAACACGTAATGGCTATTTTGATTACCCAGGCTCACCATTTAATGTGCGATTAGTCGATCGTCGCAATTACAATGAATGGATGCACACGTTAAAAAATGTCGCTTCACCGATGAAACATATGCAAATTCGAGCGGCACAAACCATTTTAAATAATGTGCAAACAACATCTTTTAATCGCGATATTTGGCAACAAACATCTACAAAAGTTGAGGACTAAAGGATGCATGTATTATTTATTGTCAATGAAAGTGCGGGCAATGGCAAAGGTAAAATTGTATGGCATAGATTGCAGCAGCAATTAACCATCGACTACGAAGTCGCGATTACACAATACGAAGGGCATGGACAAGAAATTGCCAAGCACTGGGCACAACAAGACGACGCAAAAAAGTTAATGATTATTGTTGGCGGGGATGGTACAGTTCATGAAGTGATAAGCGGTATTGTACATAATCATTCAATAGTAGTTGGTGTAGTAAGTGCAGGTTCTGGTAACGATTTTGCACGTTATTTTCCCGCATTTAAAAATGCCAAACAAATCGAAGCATATGCAACAACTGACATGTATTGTGCTGCAATGGATATCGGAAAGCTTCAGCTTGGAGGCATGCACCACGAGGTATTTGTCAATAACGCAGGTCTCGGCTTTGATGCCTATGTGACAAAATACATTAATAAATCACGGTTAAAATACTACTTCAATAAAATAGGATTAGGGAAGCTATCCTATGCTGCTGCAGTTATTCGAGGGCTATTCAGCTTTACCTGTTTCGATGTAACCGTTCAAACAAACAATCAAACGCTTCGCTATCAAAATGTATGGTTTGTTGCCACAAGCAATCAACCATTTTTTGGCGGCGGTATGAAAATTTCACCAAAATCGAAAGCCGATGATAGTAAAATAGAATTAACCATTGTTCACAATATTTCAAGAATAAAGCTACTATTCATTTTTGCTACTGTATTTTTTGAAAAGCATACAAACTTTCGAGCAATATCTTTTTTGCAAAGCGATCATTTTGACATTATCGTGCATCGTCATAATATTGATTGTCATACAGATGGTAATTATATTGGCGCCATTGGGCAGAATACGGTTGTGCGTTGTACAGTGCAACAACAGGCATGGAATTGTATAACATTGGGAAATTCAAAAAACGTCATTTCGCAATAATTTTATGCGAAAGTGGCGTTTTTACGTTATACTATAAAAAAATCAATCATTACACCATTAAGAAATGAGGAAGAAAATTGAGATTAAGAAATAAGCCTTGGGCAGAGGAAATGATTACAAATCATCCAGAGGTGATTATTCCAAATCCTGAAGACTTTAAAGGAAATTGGCAAGCTGTTTTTGGCAATGATCACCCTTTACACATTGAAGTAGGTACAGGTAAAGGTCAATTTGTCACTGGCATGGCACTGCAAAATCCACATATCAATTATATCGGTATTGAGCTTTATGATAGCGTAATCGTTTGCGCATTAGAAAACATTTTAGAAGCTAAATCTCCAGCGAATTTACGTTTGTTAAAAGTAAATGGCGCAGATTTAAATAAATTTTTTACAAAAAATGATGTCGACCGCGTGTATTTGAATTTCTCAGATCCTTGGCCAAAAATACGCCATGCAAAGCGTCGTTTAACGCACGAGGGTTTTTTGAAATTATATGAGTCGATTCTAGTGGATAATGGGGAAGTTCATTTTAAAACGGATAACCGTGGTCTGTTTGAGTATTCATTAATTAGTATGTCTGAATACGGTATGTTACTGAAGTATGTATCACTCGACCTACATGCAAATATGCCTGAAGATAATATTATGACAGAATATGAGCAGAAATTTTCTGCTAAAGGACAGCCGATTTATCGTTTAGAATCGCAATTTATTACAAAACAGTAGGGGGAGTATGGATGGATCAGTTACAGTTTCACGACATGTCATTATCATGGCTAAACGGGGGTGTCACTTGCCTTGATGGCGGTGCAATGTTTGGCGTAGTACCAAAACCACTTTGGTCGCGTAAATATCCAGTAAATGACAAGAATCAAATTGAATTACCGACAGAGCCAATTTTAATTCAATATAATGGGAAAAACTATATTATTGATACAGGTGTCGGTTTTAACAAATTAAATGAAAAGCAATTACGAAACTATGGCGTAACAGAAGAATCAACGCTTGCTGATAGTTTACAAGAACTAGGTCTAACAACGGCAGATATAGATGCAGTGTTAATGACGCATTTACACTTCGATCATGCAGGTGGCCTTACGCAATGGGAAGGCGAAGTATTAGTCCCTACATTCCCGAATGCTAAAATTTATGTAACAAAAATTGAATGGGATGAAATGCGTGAACCGAATATTCGCTCGAAAAATACGTACTGGAAAGAAAATTGGGAGCCCGTACAGCATTTAGTAGAAACATATGAAGGTACGTTAGAAGTAGCTCCTGGTATTGAGATGATTCATACAGGCGGACATAGTGATGGACATGCCATCATTAAACTAACGCAAAATGGCGAAGTCTTATTGCATATGGCAGATATTATGCCGACACATGCGCATCAAAATCCGTTATGGGTACTTGCCTATGACGATTATCCAATGACGAGTGTGTTTGCCAAGGAACGTCTGATGAAAGAAGCGTTAGCGAATGGCTACAGCTTTATTTTCTATCATGATGCGTATTACCGTATGATTAAATGGGATGCATCAGGCAAGGAAATTGTAGACAAGTTAGAGCGCAGCAGACAGGCTGTTATTACATTTTAATTAATAAAACATGTTCTTTTATGCATGAGATTTTCTAAAGAACAAACACAAGACTATAGCCTACCTCACAGAAATTTGGAGGTTGGCTATAGTCTTTTTTATTTAAAGCGTATGAGAAAGACGCTTGCATCCGCGCGTTAGAGAGGGTTGCGGCTTACGACATGCCCGCCTGTAGCGGAAATCAACGATTGAAGAAGTGTAAACTTGGATTTTTCGTTAGTATTTCGAAATATTATTTTTGCATTATTCAGCTAGTTGAAAACGGCTACTTTCTGACTATGAATATAATATGCTGTTTACCAATTTTAGTATTTAATATTCTGAATATTTTATATTGACTGATTAATAGGAGATTAATATACTAAGATAACATCAACGAGCGTTATATTGTCAGAAGGGAAATGAAATACAATGAAAAATTTTATCAATAATGTACTGACCGGTATGAGTATGGGGATTGTCGTTTGTTTAATTCCAAATGCATTAGTAGGAGAAATATTAAAACTCATTATTCCTTACGTACCTCAGTTAGAGATTATTTTAAATACATCTGTCTTAGCAATGAGTCTATTACCCGTCATTATTGGGGTGATGACAGGCATTTGCTTTAAATTAACGCCTGTGCAAACATGTAGCGTTGGATTAGCTGCATTTGTCGGAAGTGGTGTCTATACAATTGATGCTGATGCGGGAATTACCATTGCCGGTATTGGTGTTGTTATTAATATAGGGATTACGACAGCCTTAGCGGTACTATTTGTGCAATTTCTAGGTAATAAGCTGAAAGACTTTACACTGCTGTTAATGCCTGCACTTGCCATGTTCGTTCCGGGTTTGATTGGCAATGCCATTTTGCCCTTTGTGCGAACGGGTTCGGGCTATGTTGGTTTAATTATTGAACATTTAACGACGCTACAGCCAGTTGTCATGGGTGCTTTAATTGCTATGATTTTCTCTATCTTAATTATTTCACCCATTTCTACAATCGGTGTAGCGACAGTCATTATGCTATCCGGCATCGGAGCGGGTGCGGCCAATCTTGGTGTTTGTGCATCTGGTGTTGGGATGTGTATTGCGAGTTATAAAGCAAATAATATTGGTACAGCTATAGCACATGTGGCATCTGCGAAAATCCAAATGCGTAATTTTTTTATGAAGCCAAAAATTGCGTTTCCGATGATTATTACAGCAGGTATACTAGGGGCATTAGCAGGGCTGTTTGAAATTGTTGGGACTCCGTATAGCGCTGGTTTCGGCTTAGGTGGTTTTGTTGGTCCACTAAAGTATTTAAGTTTAGTAGGATGGACACCATATACACTAACTGTAGCGATTACACTATTTATCGCCTTACCAATTCTATTAAATGTTATTTTACTACGCATCTTCTCGATGAAACTGAAATGGATTACGTCTGAAGATTACAAAGTACATTATGAATAATGGAAAAGTCTCCATATGGGGGCTTTTTTTTCGTGAACATTTTGGAAAATATGATACACTAAAAGCTATACTAAAACACAAAAGAGAGTTGAAATAAACAATGGCAACGGAGCAACCATTTTTACCAGTATTATTAGGATCAGATATGAATGCATACGGCATGGCACGAGCATTTTATGAAGCATACGGCATTAAGCCACTTGTATTAGGACGTTCACATTTAACTGCAACACAAGATAGCCATATTTTGGAATTTAAAGAAATTGATCGTTTAAATGAACAGGACGTATTTGCACCAGCATTGGCACAAGTCGCAAAACAATATGCTGATAAGAAATTACTGCTACTTGCTTGTGGCGATGATTATGCAAAGCTAATCATTAAAAACAAACCTGCCCTAGTGGAGCATTTTACAGTACCATATATTGATGAGTCATTGATGGATGAAATTTTATTGAAAGAAAACTTTTATAAAATGTGTGAGAAGTACGACTTTAAGTATCCTGGTACAACAACAGTGACAGCGAAAAACTATGAAAATTTCACGCCACCATTTGACTATCCAATAATTATTAAAGCATCGAATTCGGTGGAATACTGGGCATGTAAATTCCCGGGCAAGAAAAAGGTGTTCGTTGCACATGATGAAGCAGAAAAAACGGCTATCTTAAAAGCAATTTATAGCTCCACGTATCAAGATACAATGATTATTCAAGAATTTATTCCAGGCGATGATTCGTATATGCGTGTTTTAAATGCATATGTCGGGAAAGATGGTAAAGTGAAGTTGATGTGCTTAGGAAACCCGATTTTAGAAGAGCACTCGCCAGAAGGTATCGGTAGTTATGCAGCAATCGTTACAACATACGATAAAGAGCTAATGGATCAAGTTCGCCACTTTTTAGAGGATATCGGCTATACAGGCTTTGCTAATTTCGATATGAAATATGATATTCGTGATAAGCAATATAAGCTATTTGAAATTAATTTGCGTAACGGACGCTCCAGCTACTATGTAACGGCAAGCGGACATAATTTAATGAAATATGTAGCGGATGATCATATGTTAAATATCGAACAGCAGTTAACATATGTAGAAGACAAGCATTTATGGATGATTATTCCGAAAGGTGTGCTATTTAAATACGCATCAAACGAAAAGTTAAAGCTTGAAGCAAAAAAATTGATTCGTGAAGGCAAGTATACCAATTCTTTATATTTCAATAAGGACATGAATGCTAAGCGTTGGGTAAAACTTACACTAAATAATTTAAACTATTATCGTAAATACAAAAAGTATTTCAATAATAAAGGGCTAGAAGAATAAGATGGATGAAAAGGAGGTATAACAAATATACCTCCTTTTATTTTGTTTATATGTGAATTCTATGGAGCAAGGTGAGAATTCCGCGAAGCAAGAGTGTAATTCCGCGAAGCAAGGTGAGAATTCCGCGAAGCAAGGTGAGAATTCCGCGAAGCAAGAGTGTATTCTGCGAAGCAAAGTAAAATCCTTGCCAGCAGTGGTCACCCATCTCTAAACAATAAAAAATAGCATGTGGAGACATCTTATCTGAATGTCCACATGCTAATCTAGTTTATTATGTTAGACTTGCGTTAATTCTACGACAACGCCAGAGCGTGCGTCGGCTGCGAACTCGAATGTTTGCATTTCACCTTCGTGCATGCGTGAAATACCACCTCGATAAACGGGTACCGTCATAAAACCATTCGTGAAATTATCTGTTTTCATATAAATCCAAGAACCGTCTATTGGCGCATCTTTTTTAAATTCCTTTTTTATGTTTTCAAGTACTTGTCCTGCGGGTACATACGGAGAAACTTTTTCACTGGCTTCTTTAATAATGACTGCCGCGGCCAGGCCTGTTGCAACACCAATTAAAAAATCACGTAATTTCATGGGTATTTTCCTCCTTTTCCTATAGCTCTATTTTAGCATAGCACAAAGAGTGAATGCACGTTCATTGCAAAGGACTTTTATGAAATATATCAATATTTCGATTTCTGAAATAATTATGATACAATAAGCAAGGAAGAAAATTCTACTTCGTGGGGAGAGAGTCAACATGAATGAGGAAACATTACATTTATTTAAAACATTAACGGAATTACCGGGTGCTCCGGGTAATGAACATGCGGTACGAGCTTTTATGCGTTCTGAGCTACAAAAGTACTCAGATGAGATTATTCAAGATCATTTAGGTGGTATTTTTGGTGTCAAACATAGTGAAGTGACTGATGCCCCTAAAATTCTTGTAGCAGGTCATATGGACGAAGTAGCATTCATGGTAACATCTATTACGGATAATGGATTAATTCGTTTTCAAACACTAGGTGGCTGGTGGAACCAAGTGATGCTAGCACAACGTGTAGAAGTGTACACGAAAAATGGTGCGATTCCAGGTGTGATTTCATCCATTCCACCGCATTTACTAACAGATGCAGAACGTGCAAAACCAATGGAAATCAAAAATATGCTCATTGATGTTGGTGCTGACAATAAAGAAGATGCGATTGCTCTTGGCGTTCGCCCAGGTCAGTCCATTATTCCGGTATGTCCGTTTACTCCAATGGCTAATCCGAAAAAAATCATGGCAAAAGCATGGGATAACCGCTATGGCTGTGGTCTGGCGATTGAATTAATGAAAGAAGTGAAAAACGAAAAATTAGCTTCTCATTTATATTCTGGTGCCAATGTTATGGAAGAAGTTGGATTGCGTGGCGCTCAAGTGTCAGCAAATATGATAAAACCTGATTTATTTTTCGCACTAGATGCATCTCCTGCGAATGATATGTCTGGCGATAAAAATCAATTTGGTCAACTCGGTAAAGGTACATTATTACGAATTCTTGACCGTACGATGGTAACACATCGTGGTATGCGTGAGTTTATTTTAGATACAGCCGAATCAAATCATATTCCATATCAGTATTTTGTATCACAAGGTGGTACGGATGCAGGTCGTGTACATACATCAAATGACGGTGTACCAAGTGCGGTTATTGGTGTTTGCTCACGTTATATCCATACGTCGGCATCCATCATTCATATTGATGACTATGCAGCGGCTAAAGCATTAATCGTAGAATTAGTGAAAAAAGCTGATCGTTCGACATTAGAGACAATTCGCGCTAATGTATAATAAAAAGAAAGATGCCTTCTTGGGCATCTTTTTCTATGTCAAGAAAGAGGGATTTAAATGGAAATTGCGATTGGCACAACAAATAAAGCGAAAATCCAGGCCGTTCAAACGATTGTTAATCAGTATTTTGACAATATAACTTATACATATTTTAAAGCGGCTTCACAAGTTTCTGACCAACCAATGACGACAGAAGAAACTAGACTAGGAGCGGTGAATCGGGCTAACAATACTTCTACTGCTACAGAAGCAGCACTATCTTTTGGCCTAGAAGGAGGCGTCACTGAAATAGCAGGGGAAATGTATGTCTGCAACTGGGGCGCACTAACATTGGCTGACGGTACAATATTTACCGCTGCAGGTGCACAAATACGATTACCACAGGAAATTGCCCAGGAAATAAGAGCAGGTAAGGAGCTTGGCCCTGTTATGGAACATTACACACAGCGTTTAGATATTCGTCAAGGTGCTGGGGCGGTAGGTATTTTCACACAAGGGATCGTGACGCGTCAGACAATGTTTGAGCATATTGTCTCTTTGCTTGTCGGACAATATTTGTTCACATTAGGCCGAAAATAGTGTCTTTGAACTAGTTAGAATGGAGCAGTGATGTTGCAACTTAACTAGAATTTTTTTAAAATAGAAAAAAGTTAGCAACGAAAGGAAGATAGCAATGTCTTATGCACGGCTACGAGCACTAGGTTTAATGCTTATACTATTGGGGCTGTCAGGCTGTAATCAATCAGTTGATGAACAAATAGCGAGCGGTCTTCAATTAACGGAAACGGTATTTGCAGAAGAGCCAGAAGCGTATACTGACGAAATTGGTCATATTCAACTTTATTTACCGTCAAAGTTCAACATTGATGATAGTTCAGATGCCTATAATATTTTAATATCAAAAGGAACGGATTCGTATATTCTTTTTATCAATGATAATGAAAAAGCAGATAGCAAGCTGTATTATAATTTGCTAAAAGAAGATAGTACAAAGAAAGTCATTCAGGAAACGACCTATGAAAAGGATGGCATTTTCGGTTTTTCCGCTGTATCTAAAACTGAGAACAACGATGAATTTGAGTTAATAGTCAGCTGTGGTGGAGTCAAAATGACGACCATTTCACAAGCAAATGATATTGAAAATAATCTTCATGAGATGACGAAAATCGTTCATTCAGTTAAGATTAAATAATTGCATCGTTTAGACCAAAAGCGGTTCACAAAAAATGTGAGCCGTTTCATTATGAAGAAAGGACGTGAGCGAATTGAAACAAATAAAGTCAGAACAACTTGTGTCCCTACTAAAAAAGCAGTTAAGTGAGGAAAAATTTGATTTTCAATATGATAAAAAGCAAGATAAATTACGCTTAAATCATAAAAAAATAGGCAAAGGGATGGAGCTCTCTTTACCAGGTATTATAGCAAAATATAATGAAAAACAAGAAGTTGCCATCGCTGAAGTTGTTTATACGATTGAGCAAACTTTTACGGCTATGGAAAAAGAGCAGGAGCAAGGATTTAAAGAGTCAGGGCAAATTTATCCTGTTATTCGTGCAACTTCCTATCCGAAAGCTTCCAAAGAAGGACATGCGTTTATTACAACAGAGCATACGGCTGAAACACGTATTTTTTATGCGCTCGATTTGGGCCAAACGTATCGCTTTATTGATGAATCAATGTTGGAAACATTGCAATTAACAGTGGAGCAAATTCGAGAAATGGCACGATTTTCTGTTAAACAGTTACCGACTGTTTATAAGAAAGATGAAGTAGCTGGTAATGTCTTTTACTTTGTCAATGCCAATGACGGCTATGATGCTAGTCGCATATTGAACGAAAGCTTCTTAAAAGAAATGCGCACAAAAATTGAAGGGGACATGACGGTATCCGTACCTCATCAAGATGTATTAATACTAGGTGATATTCGCAATGAAACAGGGTATGATGTATTAGCACAGATGACGATGCATTTCTTTACTGTGGGAACAGTACCAATTACGTCATTATCATTTATTTATGAAAATGGAGAACTGGAACCGATCTTTATACTAGCTAAAAATAGAGTAAAAAAGGAGCAAGAAAAACAATGAATGTATTTTACAACAAAGAGCATGTAGGAGATGTCTTATTAGTTCAATTAGCTACAGAGGGAATTGTCAAAACAGAAGTAGAACGTTCTGGAGATATCGCCATTTTAAAAGAAGCCCAAACAGGAGAAATCAAAGCATTTAACTTATTTAATGCAAGCAAATATGTGCAAGTAGAAGCGCAAGGCAATGTTGATATGACACCGGAATTTGTCGCACAGCTTGAAGCAGCTATTGAAAAAAATGGCGCTGCGATTAGTCTGGATGTCGATTTCTCACCTAAATTTGTTGTCGGCTACGTAGAAACAAAGGAAAAGCATCCAAATGCTGATAAATTAAGTATTTGTTCTGTCAATGTTGGCGAGCAAACGCTACAAATTGTATGTGGTGCACCAAATGTTGAGGCTGGGCAAAAAGTAGTCGTTGCTAAAATTGGAGCTGTCATGCCTTCAGGAATGCTAATTAAAGAAGGAAATTTACGTGGTGTTGATTCATTTGGTATGCTATGTTCAGCCCGTGAATTAGCTATTCCAAATGCACCTTCAGAAAAAGGAATTTTAGTTTTACCTGAGGATGCAGTAGTTGGTAGCACGTTTGAAACACCAACTCGTTAATTAAATAAGATTTCCAAAAATCGTTATACTACCAATAGCTGGTGGTATAACGATTTTTTGTCTTGTTTGAGCCTATAAATACGAGTTTCTATATCATTTTTATGGTATGCTTTTTGATGTGGACATTGTACATAGTTTTAAATAGGCAATTATTATAAGTAAAACTTCGACAATGCTATAAATGAAGTGTAAGAGAAATGAGTGAAACAAAGTGAATTGGTTTAAAAAGAAGATTGATAAATTTTTAAATAGAGATGACATGGAATATGATGAATACTATGAAGAAGAGTATGAAGAGCAACCTAATCAGCAAGAGTCATTAAACGAAACGCCGCAAGTAGCGAAACAAAAGACTTTTCGTTTTCCTTTAATCGATGACGGAGAAGATCTGCCTTCAGCTTCACAGTCCAAGGAAATGTTTAATCAAATGGACAATTCTTATGGCCAAATAGAAGATTTAACTTTACCGAAACATTTAGATCATCGAATGGCAGATTCTCGTGTGTACGATATAGAGGTATCTGGTATACGTGATTTATTAGAAAATCGTTCAAAACGGACTGGCAGAACGACGACGACACGAAGTCAGCCTAAGCAAGAATACCCGACAAAAGCAAGTATGGTTTTTCGTGATGCACAACTTGAAGCGAAGCCTGTTCAAAAAGAGCCAATTATAAAACAGGAGATTAAAACGGACGACCTATTACAACAAAATCGCAAACGTTTCGTACCGACGGATGTTCCTTCGCCCGTTTACGGTTTTGCTAAACCTAGTCCAATTGAGCAGTTATTAAATAAACGTAAGGAAGAGCACGAAGCTGAAACGCCTTCTATGACTGCGTTTACAAAAGAAGCGACAACAAATGAGCCGGTTGAAAATATACTAGAAGAAAAAGAGCCTATTAAAGCCTTTAATGACGTACGCGAACAGCTTGATATACGAACTAATAGGGACGCGATATGGAAGCAACCGAGTGTGGTGGAGGAAGTTGCAACTACTGAGCAAAACACGTCAACAGAAGAAGCGAAACAACTAATGACATTCGCTGACGCTGACATGCCTGAGCATAGCCCGCTAACGGAGAAAGCGCCAGTAGAAGTGACACCGAAGCAACCGATTACGTTTGAGGAAGTTGAAGCGGTTGAGCAAAGTGTGATGCCAGTGGAAGAAAAAATGGAGCTACCTATCCCACAAACAACATCTTTTGCCGTAAATTTTGAAGAGCAAATTAAAGAAGCTGTTCAGCAAGAACTTGCTGTCGAGCAAATATCAGCTGATCAATCAGAAATTCATGTAAAAGAAGTCGTTGTGGAACAATTACAAATAGAGAATTCCACGATTCATATCGGGGAAGTGACAGTTGTTCAGCCAACGAACGAGGAAGAACAACAAGCCATAGTAGAGGAATCATCTGTAAAGCAAGAAAAGAGCCGCATTCCATTTAATGTCCTGATGCTAAAAACAGATAAAGAAAAATGGCGAATTGCACAACAATTAAAATCGCTATCGTCAGCTACTGTTGAAGAACAACAACGTGATACGGCACTTTCTCATAATGAGCTTGAGGCTGTTGCGTCAACAGAAGTTGTAGAAGTTGAGCCGGCAATTGAAATATCAGCATCGACCGAGGTTGAAGAGGTAGAATCAGAGGGCATTTCCGTTATTACAATGTCCCCAGTTGCTACAATGACACGTTTGCCGACATTCGAAAATTCAGCCTTTGACGAAACAGCAGCAACGGTAGTTTTAGAAAACGAATACCCTCAAGAAGAAAAGACAGCAAATGTGCCTAAGACAGTCGAAGAAGTTCCAGCCATAAAGGTTGAAGAGAAAGCATTACCACAAGAAGAAGTTCCAGCTATAAAAATTGAAGCAGACGAAGAAGCATCGGCAACAATGGTTGAAGAAAAAGCATTATCACCAGAAGGTCCAGCCATAAAAGTTGAAGCAGACGAAGAAGCATCGGCAACAATAGTTGAAGAAAAAGCATTACCACCAGAAGGTCCAGCTATAAAAATTGAAGCAGACGAAGAAGCATCGGCAACAATGGTTGAAGAAAAAGCATTATCACCAGAAGGTCCAGCTATAAAAATTGAGGCGGACGAAGAAGCATCAGCAACGATGTACAATAATGTGCCTTTTATGCAACAGCCAGAAGAAACGGTTGCGATTCAATTCGATGAAGAAAAATCGACCGAAGTAGAGGGGAATCCTACAGCAATATTGCCAATTGCTGATGTAGGAGAATCTTTAGAAGAAGAATCGAAACCTTTAAAACCTGTCCATGTATATCAAAAACCGACGGATGAGTTTTTAGAGCCGCCAGAAGAGAAAACGCAGGATACGGAGTGGATGGAGCAACAAGGGGACACACTAGTAGAAGCATTATCTTATTTCCAAGTGTCAGCCCAAATTGAATCGATCATGCAAGGACCAGCCGTAACGCAATTTGAAATTACAGTCAGTCATGGTACGAAGGTAAGTAAAATTCGAAACTTGGCAGATGATTTAAAATTAGCTTTAGCTGCGAAGGATATTCGTATACAGGCGCCGATTCCAGGGAAAAGCTCAATCGGAATCGAAATTCCTAACCGCGTATCACGTGCTGTTCGTTTATCGGAAGTAACAAATAGCGCTTCATTCCTTGAATCGGATTCACCATTAGAGGCAGCGTTAGGTTTAGATTTAACAGGGAAGCCTGTTACAATTGATTTACGCAAAATGCCACACGGCTTAATCGCCGGTGCAACGGGTTCAGGAAAATCGGTTTGTATCAATTCCATTTTGGTGAGTTTATTATATAAAGCTGCACCACATGAATTAAAACTAATGTTGATTGACCCGAAAATGGTAGAGCTTGCGCCGTTCAATCATATTCCGCATTTAGTTAGCCCAGTCATTACAGATGTAAAGGCTGCAACAGCAGCGTTAAAATGGGCAGTAGAGGAAATGGAGCGCCGTTATCAATTATTTGCGCATGCTGGCGCACGGGATATTACACGTTATAATGCGTTAGCAGATAAAAATAATGAGCATAGCTTAAAATTGCCGTATATTTTAATTGTCATCGATGAGTTAGCTGACTTAATGATGATGTCGCCAGCAGATGTTGAGGAAGCGATTTGTCGTATTGCACAAAAAGCACGTGCTTGTGGTATTCATTTAATTGTTGCAACACAAAGACCTTCTGTAGATGTTATTACAGGTCTTATTAAATCTAATATTCCTACACGAATTGCCTTTGCGGTATCTTCACAAATCGATTCGCGTACAATATTAGATGGGCAAGGGGCAGAGCGATTACTTGGACGTGGCGATATGCTATATTTAGGTAATGGTATGTCTGCACCTGTACGTTTACAAGGAACGTTTGTAACAGACGATGAAATAGAAGCAATTATTGATCATGTACGTGAGCAAGGTGAACCTGATTATATTTTTGATCAAGAGGAACTTTTAAAGAAATCAGAAGTTACGGCAGAGCAAGATGATTTGTTTGAAGATGTTTGTCGCTTTGTTTATGAAGCGGGTGGGGCATCTACATCTCTTATTCAACGCAAATATCATATCGGTTATAATCGTGCTGCGCGCTTAATTGATATGCTGGAATCGCATGGCTTTGTGTCGGAAGCAAGAGGCAGTAAACCGCGTGAAAGCTATATTACCGAACAAGATTTAATTGCTATGTTTGAATAAGAATTGCGGTATTTTCGTAAAGATTATCTGACTTTCGTCGAAATTAGTTTTTTTAGAAAAGTTGCACATTTATCGTTGTGCATAAATAGTGCTATAATAGACAAGATGTTTTAACATAGTACGTATTTTTCTGTACGTCTAAAGGTATTAATACCTAGTACAAAATACGATACACCTAATAGATGATAGATGGGATATTGTATTTCCCGGGGGGTTTAATTAATGACAGTTTTTCATTTCACAGGCATTAAAGGTTCTGGCATGAGTTCGCTTGCACAAATCTTATTTGATGCTGGTGAACAAGTACAGGGCTCAGATATTGATAAATATTTCTTTACGGAACAACCGTTGCGTGAACGAAATATTCCAATTTTTACATTTAATGCGGATAATATTAAAGAAGGTATGACCGTAATTGCAGGGAACGCTTTTCCTGATGACCATCCTGAATTAGTGCGAGCACGTGAAATTGGTGTAGAAATTATTCGTTATCACAAATTTCTTGGTGAGTATATTGGCAATTACACATCCATTGCCATTACAGGCGCACATGGGAAAACATCTACAACCGGCTTAATGGCACATGTTGTAGGTGGCTATAAACCAACTTCATATTTAATTGGAGATGGTACAGGTGCAGGACATGAAAATGCGAACTTCTTTGTAATGGAAGCATGTGAGTATCGTCGACACTTTTTAGCCTATAATCCTGACTATGCAGTAATGACGAATATTGATTTCGATCATCCAGACTACTTCGCAAACATTGAAGATGTTTATGCTGCCTTTCAATCACTTGCATTACAAGTGAAAAAAGCAATTATCGCATGTGGCGATGATGAGCATCTACAACGTATCCAAGCAAAAGTGCCTGTCGTTTATTACGGATTCGGAGCAGAAAATGATTTTGAGGCTCGTAACGTTGAAAAAACAACAGAAGGTACAACATTTGATGTGTTTGTGCGCAATGAATTTTATAGTACTTTCTTTATCCCATTATTTGGCGACCATGCAGTGTTGAATACTTTAGCTGTTATTACACTTTGCCAATATGAAGGTATTTCATCTGAAATTATTCAAGAACGTTTGAACACGTATAAAGGTGTAAAAAGACGTTTCACAGAATCGAATATTGGGGATCATGTTTTAATCGATGACTATGCACACCATCCGACGGAAATTCGTGCAACGATTCAATCGGCAAGACAAAAATATCCTGAACGTGAATTAGTCGCTATATTCCAGCCACATACATTCACTCGTACACAAGCATTTTTACAAGACTTTGCAGACAGCCTAAGTTTGGCAGATACAGCATACTTATGTGATATTTTTGGTTCTGCAAGGGAAACACAAGGTGCACTTTCAATTCAAGATTTAGCTTCTCTTATTGACGGGAGCGCTGTCATTACAACAGAAGGTATTGATGTGTTAACAAAGCATAAAGACGCCGTATTTTTATTTATGGGCGCTGGCGATGTTCATAAGTTCCAAGATGCCTTTGAAGATGTATTAAAGAACAACGAAACAGCTTAATCCGCAAGGAATAAGCTGTTTTTTCACAAATTATAGAAGGATTTAAGTTTTATTTGTCGAAGATAAGGTAAGTAATAGTAAAGAGAGAAATATTACTAGCAGGAGGTCTATTTATGGAAGTCATTTTGTATATTGCAGCAATAATAGCAGCAATCGGTTTTTTAATTTTGTGTGTGAGTGTCGGTATGACATTATTTTCGCTCAAATCAATTCTTAACAGCTTATCTGGTACATTATCTGGTATTGAGAAACAAATGGAAGGAATTACACGTGAAACGACTTCTTTGTTAATTAAAACAAATAGCCTAGCCGAAGACATTCAACAAAAATCTGCAGAACTAAATACAGTTGTCCATGCAGTGAAAGGTATGGGTGAATCTGTAAATGGTTTAAATGCATCTGTACAGCAAATTACTTCATCGATATCGAAAAGCGTTGAACAAAATGAAGAAAAGATTGCGCAAGTTGTTCAATGGAGCAATGTGGCAATGGGCATTGCAGATAAGTGGAAGAAGCGTAAAGTGATTGAGCAGGCACAAGAAGTAATGCCTGAGGACGTATATAGTTTTGAGCCAGTTCAAGCGGACAAGCCGAAAAGAAAATGGGGTCGCAAAAAATAATTATTATTTAGCAGGTGCTTTCTTCAAGCCAGCTGAATATAAATAAAGCCTTAGGCGAATATTGCTGTGTTTCACGCACAAGTGTAAATTCATTTGTCTAGGCGCATTAGATTATAAAATGGGAGGAATTGTCCATGACTACACAAAAGCCAAACTTTAACGAAGTGAAAGAACAACAACTAGAAAGTACATTGCCACAGCTTTATAATCCGCAAGAATCGATTTATGAAGAGGAGCGTGTAAATATGAAAGATTTCGTCATTGGCGCATTAGTTGGGGGTATAGTGGGTGCAGCTGCAGGTCTATTACTAGCTCCGAAATCAGGGAAAGATTTACGTAGTGATGTGGCAGTGCAAGCAGTTAATTTAAAAGATAAAAGTGCTGATTTTTCAACAACTGCGAAAGATAAAACTGTTCAACTATCAAAACAAATTCAAGAGCAATCTTCGCAATTAGTAGAAAAAGTGAAAACACTTAAAACTGCAAAAGCACCAACTGTTTTTGATGATGGGACTGTCTCTTTCGAAGGGGAAGAGCCGCTAGAGGACTATATCAATGATGGTGATTCAAAAAAAGAAGAAGCTCTAGAAACAACTGAGCAAACTATTGAAGAAAAAGACAAAGCACAAGAAGTTCGTGCTTAAAATAAAAGAAAAAGCATCAAAAAGGAAAAGTGTTAGATTGACTACAATCAATCTAACACTTTTTCTTTTTGCATTATTACAATGATAAAGGAGCTTCTTCAAGTACAATTTCTAATCGATCGCCGCCGAAGATTTCGGTGTCAAAGGTTGCGAGCTGTCCGTTGCGTAAGATGGTAAAGTTACCTTTAAATGATGTAGGTAATTGCCAATTAGAGAAGCGGAAAACATCTTGGTAAACCCAAGGACTTCGGTCTTTTTCGAGAATAGCAACTGTCGCTCCATTTGGAACAGTAGAAAGTGGCGACACAACTACCTGGTTAACAAGCACTTCATTCGTCGTTTTTTTCAACTCTAATAACTCCTGTTGGAAATGAATGATAATTTTGTCCTCAAGTAAAACATTCAGATGATCAGCTATTCGCTGAACAGTTGGTAGCGATGGTTGTGAAAAAGTGATGACGTCGTTATGTTGAACAGCATAAGTCAGTTTACCTGGTTTTCCATTTATTAATAAATTTGCAGAAAACGTCGGTACATATAATGGTTTGCCATCAACGTAAATGACATACGACTCAAATTGCTTTAGCATATTTGTATTATTAGTAGCTTTAAAAATATCTTCTACTGTTTCAGCTACTTCAAACGCGATACTATCACGATCATTTAAAACCGTATCCATTGATACAGGTGAACCGTTAACAGTGATTTTAGGTTCAATCACATACTTCATTTCCTGAATTGTTACCGTTTTAGTCACGGCTTGGTCCACAATATCTCGTACTGTAGCAGTAGCAGGATGACCATCTTGACCTTCGATAAGCAAAATGGCGTCGCCCGTTTTAATGATCGTTTTTGTAGAGGCCTGTTGACCATTTACTAAAATTTGTGCTGGTTGACCGTGGCCGCCAGGTATAAAAATATCTTGTCCGTTCACACTAATCGATAAACCATGACCTGGTTTGCCATATAATTGTTTTGCTCGTATATTGGCAGCTAAAAAGGCATCGCCAACTGTCATTTCCTTTAATTCGAAAAGGCGTACAATTTGTTCATTGACCGTTAAGCTCATATATTGTATCGGCATTTTCTTCGCTGCAATGGCTATGCCAATTGGTGTTACTAATTCAGGAGAGGCTTTAATATGCTCTTCCTTCGTTAAATTTTGAATGGCATCGACACCGCGAACCGCAATCCGGTTTGCTGGTAAATTAAGTACTAAGCCAATTTCCGTTGTCAAATTCGGTGTTAAACTACCACCGCCAACAAGCATTACGGCTTTGGGAGCAGTTCGATTATTCAAGCGTAATATTTCTTCCCCAATAGCTTTTGCAAGTTGTTTTACAGCCGGCTCAATGGCCGTAAGCACTTCTGCTTTAGGATAGTATTGATCGAAACCTAAAATATCTTGTATTAAAATTTCCTCAGCACTGTGCAGTTGTCGCTTCGCTTCTTCAGCAACTGGGAAGTCAAGTAAATAATGATCACTAAGTGCTTCGGTTATTTCATCACCTGCAGTCGGTACCATGCCATAGGCAACTACTGTACTTTTATCAGTAATGGCAATATCGGATGTACCAGCGCCAATGTCTACCAGCGCAACATTTAGACGGCGCATTGTAGGGGGGATTAAGACATTGATGGCCGCAATAGGTTCTAGTGTTAGAGCATCCATTTCCAAATTTGCACGTTTTAAGGCGGCAATCAGTGATTCCACGACAACGCGTGGCAGGAAAGTCGCAATAACTTCGATTTGGGCTTCATCACCTTGTTGATCAAGAAGGCTACCGATTTCTTCACCATCTAGGCGATAATAGAGTACGGAATAGCCAACACAATAATAATGGCTCGTTTTAGCATCCTCTTTATGTTGTAAAAGCTGTTGCTGTGCTTGTTGAACAGCTTGTAACTCTAAGCGACTTATATCTTCTTCAGTGAAAATAGGGCGGTTACGAATATTAAGCGTCACGCTTGCCTGTTCCGTTTTCAATGACCGACCTGCAGCAGCGACACTTACTTTTGATAAAGGTCCATGCTTTTCTTCGAGCTGTTGTTTAATTTCAGTAATTAACTCAGCCACATACATGACATTATGTATTTGACCATCTACCATGGCCCGTTCTTTGTGTTCTTTTACTAATATATCTTGTACATGAAAATGGTCATTATTTTCTTCTAATATAATGCCAACAACAGAACGTGTACCGATATCAAGTGCAAATAATTTTGAACTCAATGTAATCGCTTCCTTTCTTGATATATCTCAAAATAATTTAGCGAGTTGAAGCGCTAAATTAAAAATGCGTGACATTCTGATCAACATTGATTATAATGATGCTAATATCTAAAAATGTAACATACATTTCAGAGTTCTGAAAGTGTCTGTCATGGGGAGAGGAGCAAGAAGCATGAGCCAAAAGGATTTAGAAAGCTTACGTAGTCAAATTGACGGATTAAACTTAGAGATTCTTCGTCTAATTAACGAACGTGCAGCTGTAGTAGATGAAATCGGTAAAATTAAAGAAAAACAAGGTGTTAATCGCTATGATCCATTACGCGAACGACATATGCTAGATCTAATTAAAGAACACAATCACGGTCCATTAAACCAAATGACGGTTGATTATATTTTTAAACAAATCTTTAAAACAGCATTAAAACAACTTGAAGCTGATAAAAAGAAAGAATTACTTGTATCACGTAAGAAAAAATCAGAAGATACTGTCATCAATATTAACGGTGAGCTGATTGGTCAAGGAAAACCATCTTTCGTATTTGGTCCTTGTGCAGTTGAGTCTTACGAGCAAGTAGCAGCCGTTGCAGCATCTATTAAAGCTAAAGGTGAAAAATTAATCCGTGGTGGTGCCTACAAACCTCGTACTTCTCCATATGACTTCCAAGGTCTTGGTTTAGAAGGATTAAAAATTTTAAAGCGTGTATCAGAAGAATACGGTTTAGGTGTTATTACGGAAATTGTTACACCGGGCCATTTAGAAGAAGCGCTTGATTATATTGATGTCATCCAAATTGGTGCTCGTAATATGCAAAACTTCGAGTTATTAAAAGCAGCGGGTGCAACAAACAAACCAGTGTTATTAAAACGTGGTTTAGCAGCAACGATTGATGAGTTCATTCATGCAGCAGAATACATTATGTCTAAAGGTAATGAAAATATTATCCTTTGTGAGCGTGGCATTCGTACTTACGAAAAAGCAACACGTAACACATTAGACATTTCAGCTGTACCAATTTTAAAACAAGAAACACACTTACCAGTATTCGTCGATGTAACACACTCAACTGGTCGACGCGACTTATTATTACCATGTGCGAAAGCTGCAATTGCAATCGGTGCAGATGGTGTAATGGCAGAAGTGCATCCAGATCCTTCTGTAGCACTTTCAGATTCTCAACAACAAATGGATATTCCAACATTCGATGCATTCTACGAAACGCTACAAAAATTCATGAAGAATTATGAAATTCACGCATAATGATTTTACACCGCTTGCGCAATAAGCAGGCGGTGTTTACTATATCGTGACAAAAAAATGTCTATAATAGTACTATTTGTACTTGGTATTTCATTACGTGTATGTACTTCTTCTTGAAAATGGAGCGAAAATTATCGTATGATAAGGCTATAAAAGGAAAAAGGGAGGCACGTACGATGACTGTTACAATTTATGATGTTGCACGAGAAGCGAATGTTTCGATGGCAACGGTTTCTCGTGTAGTCAATGGTAATCAAAATGTAAAACCAGCGACACGAAAAAAAGTATTAGAAGTAATTGAACGATTAGAATATCGTCCGAACGCAGTAGCGCGAGGGTTAGCAAGTAAGAAAACAACAACAGTTGGCGTGATTATCCCAGATATTGCAAATAATGTTTATGCGGAGCTGGCACGTGGTGTTGAGGATATTGCGACAATGTATCGCTACAATATTATTCTTGCCAACTCAGATCAACATGAAGATAAAGAGCTACAGCTGTTAGATACAATGCTAGGTAAACAGGTAGACGGTATTGTCATGATGAGTGATGAAGTAACAGAAAAAATGCAACAATCGATGGATCATTCCCCTGTACCAATTGTTCTTGCAGGGTCTGTAGATGAATCACAAACAATTGCCACTGTTAATATCGATTATTTCCAGGCAGCTTATGAAGCGATTTCGTTACTAGTTCAAAACGGTCATACGCGAATCGGTTTTGTAACCGGGCCGCTCACTTATACAATTAATGGTAAATTCAAGCTTGAGGCTTATAAAAAAGCACTGCAAGATGCAGGCATAAGTATAGATGAATCACTAATTGCGGCAGAAGAATCTAGCTATGATATGGGCTTAGAGGCTTGGGAAACATTATCTGCTCTTGATAACCCTCCGACCGCTTATTTTGCAGGAAGCGATGAACTTGCTATTGGCTTGATTCATGGTGCGCAGGATGCTGGCAAAAATGTGCCAGAGGATATCGAGGTCATTAGTTTTGAAAATTCGAAGTTGGCTCGTATGGTCCGCCCGCAGCTGACAAGTGTTGCACTGCCGCTATATGATATCGGCGCTGTAGCAATGCGATTATTGACAAAGCTCATGAGTAAAGAGCCTGTAGAAGACGAAGCGGTAATCTTACCGCACCGTATCGAACACCGACAATCTGTTAAAAGCAAATAATAAAAAACACGTAAACCTCAAGATAGGATTTACGTGTTTTTTTATGGGAAAATGTGTGCTTACAACAAAGCTTTGGTGGAAAAGGCAAAAAGGTAAAGCATAAGTTTGGATTATAGCTTTAATAATGGGAGAAGAGAGTTACTAGTTGTTGGTAGCGGAGGCGGCGACTCCTGCTCAGAACAGCACCATAGTAAGACGCGAGCATTCCTGGCGCGTTAGCGAGGGTTGCGGCTTACTGTGTGCTGAGCGGAAAGCGTCCGCCGTAGCGGACAACAACGTTTACAGCTTTATGTCTAACCGCGTTTTTCGGTGCGAATAATATGTAACGCTTTTTCTAGCATTTGGGCGTTTTTTTCTTCAATTTCCGCTTTGCGCGGGATGGGCTCATAGAGAGGATTTGGATCTTCCCATGTTGGAATAAAGGGTACGGGTGCTTCTGGCTGCCAACGGTCTAACCATGCTTGTGGTAAGGCTCCTGTTGGTATTGCTTGATCGGTCATTTCTAGCCATAGCATCGACCATGCCCTTGGCACAACACGCCAAATATCGTAGCCACCACCACCAACTGCAATCCATTTGCCATCACAATATTCGTGTGCTAGCTTGTGCGCCAGCTTTGGAATTTCTTTGTAAATATTCATCGTGCCGTACAAATGTGTTAATGGATCAAAATAATGTGCATCGGCTCCATTTTGGGTTAATACAACATCAGGTTTAAAAAATTCAAATACTTCACGCATAGCTTTTTCGTATATTTCTAAGAAACTTTCATCCTCGGTAAATGCATCAATTGGAAAGTTAAAAGAAGTACCATAACCTTGACCATTGCCACGTTCAGTTATATTTCCTGTGCCAGGGAATAAGTAACGTCCTGTTTCATGGATTGATAAAGTACATACATCCGGGTCTTCATAGAAACTCCATTGGACACCATCACCATGATGTGCATCCGTATCGACGTAGAGCACACGGGCTTTGTATTTTTCCTGTAAATAACGAATGGCAACAGTGCTATCATTATAAATACAAAAACCTGAAGCACGACCGCGGAAACCGTGATGGAGACCACCGCCAAGATTTAGCGCATGTTGAGCTTTTCCTTCCATTACATAATCGACAGCCGTTAATGTGCCGCCGACAAGTTGAGCACTTGCTTCATGCATATTTTGAAAAATCGGTGTATCTTCAGTGCCGATACCATAGCTTGCACATTGTGCCTCGCTCAGTTTACCGTGACCTGCATTTTTAACGATTTCGATGTATTTTGGATCATGTGCAAGCAAAAGCTCTTCTTCCGTAGCAATGCGAGCAGGAACGATATCGACATCATCGAGCGCCCCTATATTTTTTAGCAAATCCATTGTAAGCGTCAAGCGTTTATGATTAAAAGGATGTGTATCTGAAAATTTATATCCGAGTTGCTCTGGCGAATAAACAAAGACAGCATTTTTCATTATAATGAAACACCTGGTAAATTCGGCCATAATACGTCGAAACCTTCTTGACGAAGATTTTCAATGATAGCAAGCGGGTTTAACGTTTTTACTCGGACGCTTAAAATTTTATTTTGTGTATTTTCAGAATCAGGATATACTAAGACGCTTTGGACATTTGCATGATGCAAATTAAAAATCTTTGTAATTTCAAATAATACTCCTGGTGTATCGCAAACTCGAATTTCGATTTTGGAGCCCGGTTCAGTGGCACCAGTTAGTTCTATATAGGTGTAGAGTAAATCGGTTGTCGTCACAATACCGACGAGTTTTCCACCGGACACAATTGGTAAACAACCTACCTTTGCTTCATAAAAAGTAAGAGCTACTTCTTCTACAAAGTCTAGAGGGTGGCCGACAAGTGGATTTTTAACCATTATATCTTCTACCTTTGCCCGAAACACTGGAGAATCCGGTTCATCCTTCAGTGAGGAAGGTAATGCCTCTTTAATATCGCGCTCTGTAATGACACCTAGAACATGACGTTCATTATCGATAACGGGTAAATGTCGCACTTTTTTCTCGCGCATCAATTTCAACGCTTCTAGAACAGTGTTTGTCGGAGCCAATGTGTATGGCTCATCATTCATTATTTCTTCAACAATCATATACGTATCCCCTTTGTGTTGGTTTTAATACATGAAGCGATTTCTAAAACGAAGTCGGTCGAATCTTTCCATTGTTTCAGGAGGCACTCGTTTACCCTCACGTGCCATCAGGCAGTTAGCGGGATGTGATGTGATTTCAGGATCATCTGTAGCAAAATATTCGAAGCCAACTGAACTCATCATTCGCTCCATCATTTTACGGTAATCCCAGACGTTTAATCCTGTACCTTTTAAATCCCAATGCCAATAATATTCGGTTGTGATCACGAGGTAGTCTTCCATCTCATCCCCCATAAAGGACACCGCTAACAAGGCTTTTCCAGCACCTGTCCCACGATAGTCAGGAATGACCTCAATGGCACCTAACTCTATCATATTATCAATTCTGTCCTCAGCCCAGCGTTCAAGGGGATCAGGATAAAGATAGGTAACGTAGCCTACGATAATGTTGTCATTTCGAATAATAATAATACGGCCTTCAGGAAGCCCTGCTATTTCGATAATGGCCTGCTGTTGTTGTTTAGGAGGTCTAAAAGCAACTAATCCTTCGTGGAATGTATATGTAGATAATTTTTCTGGTGGAACAGGCCCTTCCACATAAACAGTACCATGCTTTGTTTCCTTTGTAACAGAAAAAAAAGTCTTTTTATGTTCCATAATTACACCACCTGAGTTTAATAATTCCATTATAGCTGATTTAAAGCGGAAATACGCTTAAAATTACGAAATATAACTATGCTTTTGGAAAAATAAAAATATTGAGACATTCTAGATGAATTCGTGTAAAATAGATTTATATTGCAACTGTTATTTAACAGATGAATGTTGTTATATTAAGCATTGTTCGTATGTAATTGGCATAAACTGTTCTATAACAATTGCTGCATAACGTATTTGTCTTTGGAGAAAGTGGCGAATTTTAATAGCATTCAGTAGCTGTTTTATATGGCGAAATTGTTTCAATTGCCATTATTTAACTTAATTTTCCAAATGGGGATGGAGCTCGCTTTTTTGTCCTTTATAGTGAGCTTCCAGGGAAATAAGTGAAGCGCAAGCAAAGTTGCGAACGAAGTGGCAGCAGCTACGATTACGTTACGGCGTAATTGCGGAGGAAGATCGTAAGTCCGTTTTAAATTTGCTTACTTATGAACTAAAGCAAAAAAAGGAAGGGGTAATTTCATGGGGATGAAAACGATGGAGAAATTAAAAGCAAAAACAGGGCACTACCATTTGCCAAATTATGAGGAGGCAGCAGCAAATCATGATTGGGCACAAACGGAAAAGGCATTTAGCTGGCATGAAACAGGATTAGTCAATATGGCGTACGAGGCAATTGATCGTCATACAGAAACAACTCGGAAAAACAAAGTTGCACTCTATTACAATGATGGCAAGCGCAAAGAAGCATATTCTTTTAATGAAATGAAAAGGTTGACGAACAAAGCAGCCAACGTCTTTGAAACAGCGACAAATCTTGAAAAAGGCGATCGTTTATTTATTTTTATGCCGCGTTCACCAGAGCTGTACTTTTCATTATTAGGCGCTTTAAAGATGGGTGTTATTGTAGGACCACTATTTGAAGCATTTATGGAAGGTGCAGTGTATGATCGACTTTCAGATAGCGATGCGAAAGTGTTAGTCACAACGCCTGAATTATTAGAGCGCGTACCATTAGCGAAGCTTCCTAACTTGCAACATGTATTTTTAGTAGGACCCGATATTGAAGAATCACCACAAATTTTAGACTTTAATAAGCGGATGAAAGAGGCTTCTGCTAAGTTTGATATTGAGTGGGTAGATCGTGAAGATGGTATGATTTTACATTATACGTCTGGCTCGACTGGTGCGCCAAAAGGTGTGTTACATGTGCATAATGCAATGCTTCAACAGTACCAATCCACACAATGGGTACTTGATTTAGGTGACAATGATATTTATTGGTGTACGGCTGATCCAGGTTGGGTAACAGGGACATCCTATGGGATTTTTGGACCGTGGTTAAATGGTGCCACAATGCTGATTGTTGGTGGACGATTCTCACCGCAAGCATGGTACCAGGCGATTGAGGATTACGGTGTGACAGTTTGGTATAGTGCGCCAACAGCATTCCGTATGTTAATGGGAGCTGGTAGTGCTATGCTTGAAAATTATGATCTGTCTTCATTGCGCCATGTCTTATCTGTGGGGGAACCGCTTAACCCTGAAGTTATTCGTTGGGGAAGCGAAGAGCTAGGACATCGTATTCATGATACTTGGTGGATGACAGAAACAGGCGCGCATATGATTTGTAACTATCCGAGCATGGATATAAAGCCAGGATCAATGGGCAAACCTTTACCTGGTGTGCATGCGACAATTGTTGATGATGCGGGTAATGAAGTGCCACCATTTACAATGGGCAACTTAGCTATACGTAGGGGTTGGCCAGCGATGATGCGTCAAATTTGGGGTAATCCTGAGCGCTATGAATCGTACTTCTTAAAAGGCGAGTGGTATGTTTCCGGTGATTCGGCATATATGGACGATGAAGGTTATTTCTGGTTCCAAGGTCGAGTAGATGATGTTATTATGACGGCTGGTGAACGTGTTGGACCGTTCGAAGTAGAAAGTAAGCTATTAGAACATCCAGACATTATTGAAGCAGGGGTTATCGGCAAACCTGATCCTGTACGTGGTGAAATTATTAAAGCATTTGTATCTTTACGTGAAGGTGTGGAGCCGTCAGATGCTTTAATTGAAAATATTCGAGAGTTTGTTAAAAGGGGCTTATCCGCTCATGCGGCACCGAGGGAAATTGAATTTAAGGAAAAGTTGCCGAAAACACGAAGCGGTAAAATAATGCGACGCGTGTTAAAAGCATGGGAGTTAAATCTGCCAACTGGCGATCTTTCTACGATGGAAGATTAATAGTCTGTACGTATAATTTATTTTTATTCAATTCGTGTATAAATAGAAGGTAGGAATTCATTCGGTTATCGAAGGGGCTCCTGCCTTCTTTTTGCTATGTTGTAGGGATAAATAGAAATTGAAAATACTTGTAACAGAATATTGAGAAAATAATATGAATAAATAAAAATTCAGTTGACTTAATATTTATGCAGACGTATACTATTTTTAACTTATTTTAGAGGTGAGTGTAATGAAAGTAGGGATTGTTGGAGCAACAGGATATGGAGGATTGGAGCTTATCCGCTTTTTACATAATCATCCAGCGGTAGAGCACATTGATTTATTTACATCGTCAGAGGAAGGTGTGTTATTTTCTTCAAAGTTTGGCCATTTAGTTACGATTACAGATTTGCCATTACAAAAAATTGATTATGAAGCATTAGTGAAATTGGATGTAGTATTTGCGAGTACGCCTTCCGGTGTAACAAGTGAATTGTTACCACCTTTAGTTGGCAAAGGTCCGAGGTTAATAGATTTATCAGGGGATTTCCGCTTAAAAGATCCAACAAGTTATGAACAGTGGTATGGAAAAAAGGCTGCACCATTAGAAATTATTCAGCAAAGTGTATATGGCTTAACAGAATGGAATGCTCACCATGTGAAAAGTGCCTCACTTATCGCAAACCCAGGATGCTACCCAACAGCGGTTCTGCTTTCGTTGTTACCTTTGTTAAAAGCGCAACTAATCGATCCAAACTATCTTGTGATAGATGCCAAAAGCGGTATATCGGGTGCTGGCAATAAACCATCGCAAACGACACATTTTAGTGAAGTGAACGAAAACTTCTCCATATATAAAACGAATACACATCAACATATTCCAGAAATTGAGCAAGCTATTGCCATGTTTGCAGGTGTAGAGACAGCCATTACGTTTAATACACATTTAGTGCCGATGACACGTGGCATTTTATCAACTGCCTATGCACCTTTAATGCCTGGAATTACAGAGGAACAACTCGTTGCTTGCTTACAGGCAACATATGAAAATCATCCGTTTGTGCGGGTCGTAACGGATGTCAATAGTCTTGCCACAAACCGAGTGAAAGGCTCTAACTATTGCGATATTTTTGTCAAAGCTGATAGTCGTACAAATCGTGTAACGATTGTTGCAGTTATTGACAATTTAGTTAAAGGAGCGGCAGGGCAAGCCATTCAAAATATGAACGTGCAATTTGAATTACCTCAAACAATGGGTTTAGACATCATACCATTGTTTATATAAGTGCCAGGCACCCAAACAATTTTGAATATTAGGAATTGTTTCAGTGCCAGGCACTCGAGCAAATTTCACTAGCTAAGTAAAAATTCACGAAGACTCCTGTGGAAACGCATGGAACGTAAGATGTAACAAGCCGCGCGACAGCAAGGGTTACGGCTTACGTCGTGCCCTCGGAAAGCGTAGTGAATTTTTACAATAAAGAAAGTATGCAATTATGCCAAGAGAGATTTACGTGCCAGTCACCTGAACAATTTTGAATATTTCCAATTGTTTCAGTGTCAGGCACCCTTATTTTAAAACTAAGGAGGAATATGTTTATGACATTAACAGCATCAACGAACGTAATGAAAAAATTATCAAGTAAAAATATCGTATCACCGAAAGGCTTTAAAGCGGCAGGTATCCACTGTGGATTAAAGCATAAAAAGAAAGATTTAGCGATTTTAGTTAGTGATGTACCTGCAAGTGTAGCTGGGGTATTTACAACGAATGCAGTTCAAGCAGCACCGTTAAAAATAACAAAAGAGGTTGTTTATACAACACAAAAAATACAAGCGATGATTGTAAACTCTGGAAATGCCAATGCGTGCACAGGTAAGCAAGGTGTGAAAGATGCGCAAACAATGCAAGCTTTAACAGCTGATAAATTAGGGATTGCTGCAAATCTTGTGGGTGTTTGCTCAACAGGTGTCATCGGAGAAATTATGAATATGGAGCCAGTTGCAAGCGGAATTGCCCAATTAGAGCCTAAGGATAACTTAGAGAGTGCCATCGATTTTGCACAGGCAATATTAACAACTGATACAGTGATGAAAAATACGAGCTATAGCACAATTGTAGATGGTCAAGAGATTATCGTTGCCGGTGTAGCAAAGGGCTCAGGAATGATTGAACCAAATATGGCGACAATGCTAGGGTTTATTACGACAGATGCCAATATTGAATCAGATGTCTTACAAGCGGCATTATCGGAAATTACCAACCAGACATTTAATGCAATTACGGTAGATGGTGATACATCGACAAATGATACGGTAGTCGTCATGGCAAATGGTGTAGCTGGCAATCATTCTTTAACATTTGCACATCCTGATTGGCATAACTTTTACTATACACTAAAAACGGTAGCAGAAGATTTAGCAAAAATGATTGCCAAAGATGGCGAAGGCGCTACGAAATTAATTGAAGTGGAAGTAGCGGGCGCTGTTTCAGACGATGAAGCACGTAAAATTGCTAAAACAGTTGTCGGATCGCCACTTGTAAAAACAGCAGTATTTGGATGTGATGCGAACTGGGGACGTATTATTGCTGCAGTTGGGTATAGTGGAGCGACCGTTGACCCTGACAAAATCACCATTCAAATTGGTGGTGCGACAATGGTGGAAAACGGTGAACCGATTGCCTTTTCTGAAGATGAACTAATTCAAATTTTGAAAATGCATGAAGTGAAAATCTTTGTGTCACTTGGTATTGGCGAGGGCAAGGGGCATGCATGGGGATGTGATTTAACTTATGACTACGTTCAGATCAACGCATCGTACCGCTCGTAAACGCATGGTCATTAAGCTTGGCGGTAGTACGCTGGAAGGCTTAAATGAAGCGTTTTTTAAAAATTTTAAAAAACTACAAGACTGTGGTGTCGAACTGATTATTACGCATGGCGGGGGCCCTGCTATTAATCGACAACTGGCTGCACGACAAATAGAATCCTATGCATTAAATGGCATTCGCGTGACGAGTGAAGCGGCAATGGATGTCGTGCAATCTACGTTACTCGGCCATGTTAATCCTGCGCTTGTGCATGAGTTAACAACATCAGGTATTACAGCAATAGGCCTAAATGGCTTCGATGGTCAATTACTGGTAGCGGACTTTTTAGATAAAGATATATACGGTTTTGTAGGTTCCGTGCAATCGGTCAATACAACATTACTCGAAGCCATTATTGCAGCCGGAGTTGTCCCAGTAATTGCGTGTGTCGGGGCAAATCAACATGGTCAAGCGCTAAATATTAACGGTGATACAGTAGCAAGTGAAGTAGCGCTTGCTATTGGAGCAGAAAGCTTACTGCTAGTGACGGATGTTGCAGGGATTCGCATTCAAGATGAATACCAAACAGAAGTAACAGCTGCGTTAATAGCACAGTGGATTGAGGAAGGACATATTTATGGTGGGATGATTCCGAAAGTACAAGGGGCAATAGAATGCTTAAATGCAGGTATTCCATCCGTGCAAATCGTAGGGGACACATTAGAAGGCACAACAATTATACGTAAATTAGCAGACGCCATGTTGTAAAGTGGCGTCCTTAATAAATGGGGAAGAGGGGTTGATAGAATGAGCGCTTTATTTGGCAACTATGGCAAACGTCGTGCGCAAATTGTAAAAGGGCAAGGAACGGTTGTAGAAGATGCGCAAGGTAAGACATATTTAGATTTCACAAGTGGTATTGCCGTTGTAAGTCTTGGGCATGCACATCCCGCTATCGTCAAAGCTATTCAAGAACAAAGTGAAAAGCTTTGGCATATGTCAAATTTATTTGATATACCTGGGCAGGAAATTGTTGCTCAAAAATTAGTGGCAAATACACATTTACAGTATGCATTTTTCTGTAATAGTGGTGCGGAAGCAAATGAAGCGGCCATAAAAATGGCTCGTAAGCATACTGGGAAACATCATATTATTACATTCGAAAAATCATTTCATGGTCGTACGTTTGGTGCGATGTCTGCAACGGGTCAAGGCAAAATACATAATGGCTTTGGACCGCTTGTTGAAAAATTTACGGTACTTCCGTTCAATGATGTAGAAGCTTTAGAAACAACGATAGACGATTCAGTTGCAGCGATCATGCTAGAAATGATTCAAGGTGAGGGCGGTGTGAATAGCGTATCACCACAATTTGCAGAAGCAATTGCAAAAATCTGCGAGGACAAAGGCATTTTGTTGATTGTCGATGAGGTACAAACAGGAATTGGCAGAACCGGAACACGTTATGCATTTGAACAAACGGTCTTGAGGCCAAATATCGTGACATTAGCAAAAGGCTTAGGTGGAGGTTTCCCAGTAGGAGCAATGCTCGGCACAGCGGACTTGTACGATACATTTAGCCCGGGAACACATGGAACTACTTTTGGTGGAAATTCTTTAGCAATGCGTGTAGCGGAAACGGTTCTTGACCATGTTTTTGAGCCAAGTTTTTTAGAAAATGTGCAAGCATTATCTTCATATTTTGTAGAGCAACTACAAGCTCATTTACCGGCAAACTATTCGGTGCAAGGTCAAGGACTATTACTTGGAATCGGATGTGGCGATACAGAGGTAGCCCCTTATATAGCGGCAGCGGAGGAAAAAGGCTTGCTTCTTGTAGGGGCAGGACCAAATGTCATTCGACTGCTACCACAGCTCACAGTATCTAAACAAGAGATTGATGAAGCAGTAGAAATATTAAAAACAATATTACGATGAAGTAGAACGTGGGAAAATAAAAAGTGCTAGATTGACTGCAATCAATCTAGCGCTTTTTATTGTGTCGTTGATATTCGCAACGGCGGTCGTTTGATGCAAGACTCGCAGTTGTAAAATTAGAATTAACTAAGTGTTATTCATTGTAAAAGCATTCCAATCATTAAGCTTTTCTGTCTTACATTGTGGTAGTTGTGTATCACGACATATTATTGCAGTTGTTTCACTAATGTCTTGACAAGGTTCGGAAGCCAATCGTTTAATTGGCTAAATGTAAAGCCTGCCGCTTGTGCCTTAGCGGTCGACATATACCAATGATTTGGGATTCCATAAGGCGACATAGAATGTTCATCGCCACCTATCAGTGACACTTTTGCGCGTTTGCCCGTTTCATCCTCAATTAACGCTAGTAAAGCTTTTAATGAAATAGTCCCTGATGCTGTGGCATTATATGGACCTTCAATCGGCGCAACGCCTGCAAAATATAAAAATGCTGCTGCTTCGTCATCCGTAATGAAGCTCATCTTTGCTTCAACATTTGGCAGCGTAATAGGTTGTTCATTTAATATGCGTTCTACGTGAAAATGCAATCGGCGCGTATAGTCATGCTCACCAACGACAATCGGGAAACGCACAGCTACAACAGGAAATGTTGCTTCTTGATAAAAGACAGTTTCTGCTTGACGTTTTCCTTCGCCGTATGTGAAATCACTAATATCGCCCATACGAATCTCGTATTCATACGGATTAAAATCAGCTTCGGTTTTCCTATGACCATCTGCTTCATATGTAGCTAGCGTTGAAGTGAAAACAAGTTTCTTCGTTTTGTTCTTTAATAGTTGCGCCATTTCATGTGCATGATTTGGAGAATAACAAATATTATCGTAGACGACATCCCATGTTGTATCAGCTAGTGCTTGTGTTAATGCTTGCACATCATTACGATCAGCAGTAATTTGTTGTACTTTTTCACCAAACGGATTGCCGCTTTGACCGCGCGTTAAAATCGTCACATCGTGGTTATTTTGAAGGCATAACTCTACTAATTTTTTTCCGAAAAAGCGAGTGCCACCTAAAACTAAAATTTTCATTTTATCTCCCCTTTGTTTAGTTGTCCTCTTAATAATGACAAAAAAATAGGCTTACTACAATTGAAATTTCGTTGTAGTAAGCCTATTTTATTATTCGGTTGGGGTTTCGGTTGGAGGTGTTGTCGTACCTCCGTTGTTACCTGAACCATTGCCGTTATTCGAGCCGTTACCGTTATTACCGGAACCGTTACCGCCATTCGAGCCGTTGCCGCCATTGCCGGAACCGTTGCCGCCATTCGAGCCGCCTCCGTTGTTGCCGGAACCATTGCCGCCATTCGAGCCGCCTCCGCCATTGCCGGAACCATTGCCGCCATTTGAGCCGCCTCCGCCATTGCCGGAACCATTACCGCCATTTGAGCCGCCTCCGCTATTACCGGAGCCATTGCCGTTATTGCCGTTTGCCGGTGGAATTGGTACATTCGGCGATGTTGGGTGATCGTCACCGTCTTCTTCGTCAGGTTTTGTCTCGCTACCACCTGTTGAAACAACATTGGATGGTGCTGAATTTAAACCTGTAATATCTACAGCGACAACTGCATAAGCTTGTCCACTTGCTACGGTCATGCTTTGAGTCGCTTCTAACACCGAAGAAACAAGCGTGTTGCCGCCATTTGTGACATTATAAATTCGATATCCTACTACATCATTGGACGAGCCACTCCAAGAAAGTGTGTTGCCATGAATAGATGCTGTTACAGCTGCAGGTGCACTAGAATCTGCAGGGAAGTCGACAGCTGATACAGATGAATTTGATAATGATGAGTTTTTAGGCAGTAGACTTGCTGGGTTACCACCTAGTCTACCTAGCATCCGTTTTATAAAGGCTTCGTTAATACCCGCACCACTTGCTTTTACAAACTCTGCAGGTGTATTCGGATGTGCGTTATATGTTTTGCCTTGAATCGTTACAACGCTCGAAGCCGCTAAGCTATCATCGGGTTGTGACGGTAAAAAGACTTTGGCATTGAATAAATCTGAGCGAACCAGTCCTGCGCTCGCACATGCTGCTGAAGGTGCTAGACCAGAAATACCACAGAATGAAGCAGTCACTACATTTTTTGGTGCCTTAAAGTTTGTTGGGGCATCAATTTGTTGTGGATCTACATCATAGACAGAGTTCATTAATGTACCCCATAGTTTGTTAATGCGAGCACTTGGTTGCAAGTACGTATTATTAAATGCATCAAGTGAGCGTTGTTTATCGTAGCCCATCCAGACACCAAGGGAAACATTTGGATTGTAACCAACTAACCAAACGTCATTCGTGTTTTGAGAAGTACCTGTTTTAGCTGCAAAATCAGAATTGAATTTTAATGTATTTTTTGCAACTGTCCCTGTGCCTTTTGATAATACATCTCGCAACATGTCTGTCACGATATATGAGGTTTCAGGACTAAATACTTGTACAGGTTCTGCTTCATGTTGATAAATAAGATTACCATCTTGGTCTTCTATTTTTTCAATCATATAGGCATCAACAAACTGACCACCATTCGCAAAAGTTGCATAAGCATTTGTATTTTCTTCAACAGTTGTACCTACTTCTAAAGCACCAATACCTGTTGAAAGGTTTGTATAATCTTCAGGTTGTAAATCCGAGAAGCCCATTTTTGCTAAAAACTCAGCAGGACGTCTATTTAAAATGTCGTAATATAGGCGTAGGGTTGAAATATTTAGAGAGTCAGCTAACGCTTCACGCGCAGGAACAAGACCGCGTTCATCGGTTGCCGAGTAGTTTTTTGGACTCCAAGTGCCAATAGAGAATTTGACGTCTACTAATGGACTCCCTGCACCAATCACGCCGTATTCAATTGCTGGTGCATAAACAAGTAAAGGTTTCATTGTTGAACCATTTGAACGGGTAGAGCGTGTTGCGTGGTTTACTTGACTCGTTTTAAAATCACGACCACCTAGGAAACTTAAAATTCGTCCTGTGCTATTTTCGATTAAAATACTGCCTACCTGTACAGGCATTTGCACATCGATTTCCTCACCTGTTACAGGATCTTTGCCTTTACCGGTATACGTTTGTCCGTAATATTTAAAGTTATCAGCCGCTTTTTCCATGGCATCGTACATATCCTTGTTGATTGTGGAATAAATACGATAGCCTTTTGAACGAACATCGCGGTCAGCTAAGATTGAATATTTTTCTTCTAGTTTACTTTCTGTTTTTAAGCGTTCTGGATCGATGCCATCTTCTTGCGCTAACTTTTCAGCGATAATTTGCTTCGCGCGCTCTTCCAGTTCAAACGTTAACCAAGGATAACGATCTTCTGGACGTGCTTCTGGCGAACGGAAGTCATTTGTAATGTCGTAAGCGAGGGCTTCTTTGTATTGTTTCTCAGTAATGTAGCCTGCTTCTCTCATACGATAGAGTACCGTTTTCATACGATCGATGCCTAGTTTTAAAGCTTCTTCACTTTTTAGCACACCTGTATTCGTAAATGGTGTGTAAGTATAAGGTGCTTGAGGAATACCAGCTATGTAAGCGGCTTGCGGAAGTGTTAAATCCTTTGCCTTCACATTAAAAATACCTTCAGCTGCTGTTTCAATTCCGGCGATATTACGCCCGGTAGCATTTCGACCGTAAGGAATAATATTTAAATAAGCCTCTAATATTTCTTCCTTTGTCATAAAGTGTTCTAAGCGCATAGCAAGTAGTAGTTCTTTTGCTTTTCGCTCATAGGATACTTCATTTGTTAACACTTGGTTTTTAATAAGTTGCTGTGTTAATGTAGAGCCACCTGTCTGCGTGGCAGAGTTTGTGACGTCTTGCAGTAGCCCTCGAATAACAGCTTTTGGAACAATGCCGTTATGCTCACGGAAATATTCATCCTCCGTTGCGAGTACTGCGTTAATTAAATCAGGTGCTACAGCGCTCAGAGACGTTTCGCGACGTTCTAAATCTGTCCGTAATTTCCCAATATAAATATCGTTGGCAAAATAAAGTTCACTTGTTTCCTCATAATTGAATATAAGGTCTCGTAATTCTTCTTTCGAGCGCAAAGGCTCTTCTTTAACTAGTGAGGCAAAATAGCCGGCGCCAACAGAACCAACAAATACTGTGCCTAGCAATGCAAAGACTAAAAATAGTAAAAATAAGTTCCAGACAACGCTGCCTGAAATACGTAATGTCTTCATCCATTTTTGTTCGAGTAATGCATCGATCTTTGCATTGATTTTCTCAATCCAATCCTTCAAGGTATCGACCTCCTAAAATCTTGTTTATTATAGCATAGAATGAATTGTCTCGAACATAGTTATTGACATTGAAAAAGAATCGTTTAGAATAATGCTTATAGTTTTCTAGTGATGAAGAGTTTGCAGTAGTGTCTATATTCCCTGTTTAGAGAGCCGGCGGTTGGTGAAAGCTGGTCATAATGTAGAGACGAATTACGTGCTTGGAGCTTAGACGTGCGCGCCTGCGATAAAGGCGATTGAATGAGAGGAAGATGGATGACATCTTCAAGCCGGGTGGTACCGCGTTAGTAAATAACGTCCCTGCATGCAATATTTTGCGTGTAGGGACTTTTTTGTGTCTACACGCTCTAAAAACATTTTAGGAGGAAGAAACAATGACAAACGAATTATTACAAGATTTAGAATGGCGTGGTTTGCTGTACCAACAAACGGACGCTGAAGGCATGGCCAAACTGTTAGCAGAACAGTCTGTTTCTTTATACTGTGGTGTAGATCCAACAGCTGACTCTATGCACATCGGTCATATCGTACCTTTATTAACGCTTCGTCGCTTCCAAAAAGCAGGTCACCGTCCAATTTTACTTGTTGGTGGTGCAACAGGGATGATCGGTGATCCATCTGGTCGCTCTGAAGAACGTCAACTGCAAACAGTGGAGCAAATTGATAAAAACGTGCAAGCGATACGCGGCCAATTAGAGCGCATCTTTGACTTTGCGGAAGATGGAAATGGCGCACAACTAGTTAACAACCGTGACTGGATTGGCGAAATTGGTACAATTGAATTTTTACGTGATTACGGTAAATTAATTAATGTTAATTACATGTTAGCAAAAGATACGATTGCATCACGTCTTGATACAGGTATTTCATTTACTGAATTTGCGTACACATTAATTCAAGGTATCGATTACAATCATTTATACAATCATTACAACTGTCGCATTCAAGTAGGTGGTTCAGACCAATGGGGCAATATTACAACTGGTTTAGAAGTTATTCGTAAAACACATGAGGAAGAAACAAAAGCATTTGGTATTACGATTCCTTTAGTGACTAAAGCGGATGGTACAAAATTCGGTAAAACAGCAGGTGGTGCAGTGTGGTTAGATGGTAAGAAAACATCTCCGTACGAGTTCTACCAATTCTGGATTAACGCAGCGGATGCGGATGTGATTAAATACTTAAAAATATTTACATTCTTAACACGTGAAGAAATTGATGCATTAGCTGTATCTGTCGAAGAAGAACCACATTTACGTAAGGCCCAAAAAGCGTTAGCAGAGGAAATGACACGTTTAATTCATGGTCAGGAAGCATTAGAACAAGCGATTCGTATTACTGCTGCATTATTCTCTGGTGATTTAAAAGCACTTTCTGCTGAGGAAATGAAGGATGCATTTAAAGATGTTCCTTCTATTGAAATGGCGAAAGAAGCGAAAAACATCGTGGACTTACTTGTAGAAGCAGGCATTTCATCTTCAAAACGTCAAGCGCGTGAAGATGTGACAAATGGTGCAATAAGCGTAAACGGTGAAAAAATGACGGATTTAGAATATGTGGTTGATGCGAAAGATCGCTTAGAAGATGCATTTAGCATTGTACGTCGCGGTAAGAAAAAATACCACATGGTGAAATTTATTTAAATTGGGTGCCAGGCACTCACACAATTCTCACACAATTCAACAACCCCTCGAATGTATTCATTCGAGGGGTTGTTTTTATGTTTAGCAATGTAAAAAGCTTGGTAGCGCAATTTGCTGATAGCGTTCGGGGTGTAGCAGTTGAGCAAGCTTTAGCGCGCCCTCCACGAGTCGTGGTGATGGGCGGCAATACAACCATTCTTCCATAACATGCACGTGCTGCAATTGAACCGCTAGTAACTCGTTGGCACCTGGACGCTTCAATAAATGGGCTGGTTTAATGCGCTCATAGGCAACACCTACCCATGCCATTAAAATATAATCTGGATTACGGCGAATAATCTCTTGCCAATCAGTTTGGACATTTGCTAACTCGATATCTTGAAACAGATTTTGTCCACCTGCAAGGCTACTAATTTCAGTTAACCAATTGACTTTACCAGGTGTAAAAATAGGATTAGGCCACCATTCCCAATACAATGTTGGTTTCTCTTGAATGCCCTGCGCAATCGTTTGAAGCTGTGCGATAAAGTGTAAATATTCTTCAGCAATTTTTTTTGCATGCTCTTCCACGCCACAAGCAACGCCTAGTGTGAGAAGATCTTGTGCAATTTCGTTTAACGAGTTGGCATTAAAGACGATGTGGGGAATGTTTCTTTCCTGTAATGCCTCTATATTTTTTTCCATACCCGGTACACTTAACGATGCGAGTACGAGGTCGGGCTGCAATGCCTCTAGTGCATCCATATCAATCGATAAATCAGGTCCTAACTTAGGTAAATCAAGCACAGCGGACGGCCAATCTGAAAAATCATCGACCCCTACTAGTTGATGTGTCAACCCTAAATAGGCCACAAGCTCTGTGTTGCTTGGACAAATTGAAATTAAACGCATATCTTTCCCCCAATTTCTTTTTAAGAAAAGTATAGCTGTCACTAGGTACACATACAATAAGCGATTGTAGTTTGCTCAAAAAAAAACGTGCCTCAAGAGACACGTCTTTGTTATCAATATATTAAGAAAGGGCAACAGCTTCAAGTGATTCTGCTGATTTTACAACAGGTCCCATAGCAGCTGCAAGAATTTGCTTAATGTCCTCTAGTGTAGCTTTACGAGGGTTTGTTGCAGCACAAACGTCTAACATTGCATTTTTTGCCAAAATTTCGATATCCTCATCCTTCGCACCTAATTCGCGGAAGCCACTAGGAATATTCAAATCTTTAGACAGTTTTTCAATGGCACTAATTGCTTTTTCAGCAGCGTCACGTTTACTGATGCCATCAACATTTTCACCTAATAGCTCAGCGATGCGCGCAAAACGCTCCGTACGTGCTGTCAAGTTGAAGCGGCAAACATGTGGCAATAAAATCGCATTACATACGCCATGTGGCAAGTTATAGAAACCGCCTAATTGGTGTGCAATAGCATGGACGTAGCCAAGTGAAGCGTTGTTGAACGCCATACCTGCTAAAAATTGTGCGTAGACCATTTGCTCACGTGCTTCTAAATCAGCACCGTTTGCATATGCACGCGGTAAAAATTCAGGCACTAGCTGAAGTACTTTTTCAGCACATGCATCTGTAATAGGTGTTGCATTTGTCGATACAAACGCTTCAATAGCATGTGTTAATGCATCTACACCAGTTGCAGCTGTTAGGGCTGGAGGTAAGCCAATCATTAACTCTGGATCATTAATCGATACAAGCGGTGTCACGTTCTTGTCAACAATCGCCATTTTAACCTTACGAGCAGTATCTGTGATGATTGTAAAGCGTGTCATTTCGCTTGCTGTACCAGCCGTTGTATTAATTGCGATTAATGGCACCAGTGGGTTTTCTGATTTGTCAACGCCTTCATAATCATGAATGCGTCCACCATTCGAAGCAATAAGTCCGATACCTTTTGCTGCATCATGTGCACTTCCGCCTCCAAGAGATACAATTGCATCACAGTTTTCTGCATGATATACAGCGATGCCATCTTCAATGTTTTGATCTGTTGGATTTGGTTCTGCTTTAGGGAAAATTGCAACATCAATTCCAGCTGCTGTGATGATGTTAGCAATTTGCTCAGAGAGACCTAGTTTGTGTAAGCCCTCATCTGTTACGATTAATGTCTTTTTCACTTCTAAATCATTTAAGCGTTTACCAACTTCTTGAATTGCTCCAGGTCCAAATAAGTTTGTTTTTGGCATTACAAATTGCTTTAGAACGTCTGACATATTTCCAACCCCTTTAAGAAAATTGTTATTGCTTGAATGATGGCGAACCACCTTTCGAAATCCATATTATTCTATTTTTTTTGAAAGTTCAAGCCGTATTTTTATTAAAATTGTAAATATTTTTCCTGTTATTATTTCACAAAAAAGTAACTAGATAAATGAAAGGGTAGAATTTAATAAGGAGTAAGATTGTTGATTTGCATACATTTTAATAAATATTATTGTATGAAAATAAAATATATTTTTTGGAAATCTGTTCTATTTTCGTACTATGTTGAATAGTAAATAACTGATATTTAGTTGTTAATATAATGATAGTGTTTATGTTGGATTAAAAGTGGGAAATTGCTATTTTAATGTACAGAAAAATTTACAATGAATTAAAATGTAATAAGTGCACGGGTATAAATGAAAGTGTAGACTTTGGACGAGAGGATTTTTCCTAACAGATGAAGGAACTCATAGTATAGAAGGGGAATGATGACCACATTATTACACCGAATAACCGAGATAGTCGTTAAATAATAAACGTCTAACCTTCTATAAAATAGAACATTGACGCTCTAGCGAAACGTCTTCCCTATACGATTGAACTCGAGAGGTAATTCTGTTAGAAAAATAGCAATCATGTAATAAATTGAAAGAAAATCATAGATTTTTTAATAAATAATGTTTAGCCGTGTAGAGACTGGGAATATAAATAGTGAGCTAGTCAATAGCTTAAAAAATGAATTAGGAGGATGTAAAATGGCTAACAAGCAAAACAATCGCAACAGAAACAACAATGAAAACATGACTGTAGAAGAAGCGGGACGTAAAGGCGGAGAAGCTACCTCCAAAAATCATGGTCATGATTTTTATGAAGAAATAGGACGTAAAGGCGGAGAAGCTACGTCTAAAAATCATGGACAGGAATTTTATCAAGAAATAGGGCGTAAGGGTGGAGAAGCTACCGCTGACAACCACGACGACGATTTTTATGAAGAAATAGGACGTAAAGGTGGAGAAGCACGCAGCAACCAGCGTAGTAACAACGCCAATGGAAACAACAATCAACGTAATAAAAATAACAATAGTAACAATAACTAATTTAATAGTAAGTAAAGTCTTAAACAAGCAAAAAGACGTTTGTAGTTTTTAACTACAGACGTCTTTTTTTGATGATAACAATGCTTTCCTCTGAATAAACAGGATAAATATGTTGTATTTCTCCTAATTTTAGTATATATTTAATCCGCTTATAATAAATTATCATTAGCTTGTTTTCAGAGGAAAGAGGAAAGCGATAATGACAACTTTGAATAATGAAAAAGAACTACATGATGTAATTCATTCCGTTATGCAAACTGTAGGGATAACGGCGGCAATAAAACAAGATCATGCTGGTATTAATATGAGTTATAACTTTATTGGGGATTATATAGGGTTTGATGCGAACAGATTATTAGAAGCGAGAAATGAGCTAATGGTACCAATTCCACTAGAGGTTTATGTAAAAACCATTACTTTACATGAACTAGGTCATGCTGTTGACCGTGAAGCACTACAAGCATCTCTTCCAAGAACGATAGAAATCTTTACGATGAAAAAACAGCATGCCAAAAAAGAAATTTACCGTAATGAGCGCCTTTTATCTATGATTATTGAAGAGCACGAGATGAATATTCAATTCGAGGAAACGGCATGGGAAAATGCATGGGACCTTAATAATACACGTCATCTAATAGATAAAAAGGACTTTGACTATATAAAGCAACATAGCCTAGCGACATATCATAAATTATATGAACAAGATTTACATGCATACCATAACCTTTTAAGCCAACCTGTTTTACAGTTGGCATAGTACGCGGCACTCGGAATTATTTGAGTGCCTGACACTTAAAGTCACTCATTTGAAAATAAATGAGTGGCTTTCTTTTTTAGTAAAGAAAATTTTTATCTAAAATAGCGAGTTGATTAGGTTAATTTACCTAGTAGATGCTTACTCGAGTGAATATAAACAAAAACCCCGCAAACACTTGAATTAACAAGGTTGCGGGGTTTAAGAAACGCAAACATTCTAAAGTTAAAAAATTAACGAGAGTAGTACTCTACGATGAATGCTTCGTTGATTTCAGCAGATAGTTCAGAACGCTCTGGAAGGCGAGTGAATGTACCTTCTTTTTTGTCTGCATCAAAAGTTAAGTAGTCAGGTACGAAGTTGTTTACTTCGATTGCTTCTGTAACTACAGCAAGGTTTTGAGATTTTTCACGAAGAGAAATCGTTTGACCTGGTTTAACGCTGAATGATGGAATATCAACGCGTTTGCCGTCTACTAAGATATGACCGTGGTTTACTAATTGACGAGAACCACGACGAGTGCGAGCTAAACCTAAACGGTAAACTAAGTTGTCAAGGCGAGTTTCAAGAAGGATCATGAAGTTTTCACCGTGAACACCTTTCATTTTACCAGCGCGGTCGAATAGAGTACGGAATTGACGTTCAGTCATACCATAAGTGTGACGAAGTTTTTGCTTCTCTTGAAGTTGTAAACCGTATTCTGATAATTTTTTACGTTGGTTCGGGCCGTGTTGACCTGGTGCGTAAGGGCGTTTTTCGATTTCTTTACCAGTACCGCTTAGTGAGATACCAAGACGACGTGATAATTTCCAAGATGGACCTGTATAACGAGACATATTGTTGTCTCCTCCTTTTAATTTGGTTTTTTTGTTGTAAAACAAAAACCAGTAGTACCCATTCTTATACGCATTTTATTTTCATGCATTTTCGCCTATGCAGCCATTAGGTTACACAATACACCATCTATTTTAACGGAGCGTACTACTCAGTAAAATCGAGGAATAAAATACAGTCATAAGCTTATACCACTGCTGCGTTTATTTTACACAAACTTCATTGTAACTGCTTCAAGCGTAGACGTCAATTGTTAACACTATTATTTTCAAAATGCCTTAATAATCATTGAGAGACAGTTTACACTATTACGAAATGGTTATGGATGCGGTAGTAAATGTAAAATGTAAAAGTAAGGTAGAATTACATAGTCAAAATGACACAAATTATGTATAATACATTATAAGTTAATAGTAATTGATTTGTACGTTATATAGAAAAGGTGATTTCATGACAGACCATTTACAAACGCTGAAATATATAAAATCTGATGTTTTGAGCATTTGGGTGAGTTCGAATGGAGGACTAAACAGTTTTAACGAGTATTTTTATTCATTAAAACAATGTCTAAAGAAGCACTTGAAAATTGAAAATGCGGCCTTTCTTAGCTTTGAAGGTAATAGTTTAATACCTGTTGAAGAATTAGCCAATTTGACAATCGAAACAAAACTAAATGCTGTGTCATGGCTAATGATAGAAGCTAGCTTTTACCAACAAAAAATGGTGAAACTTCCTTATATATTAAAAGAAAAACCAGCCTATAATATGATGACAGATATGGTGCTTTTCCAGGCGGAGGGCAAAGACCCTATTGGTGTATTGCTTGTAGAAGCCACTGAAACATGGACAGACTTCATGACTTCGGATTACGGTGACGAGTGTGTTGAAACACTTACAAAGTTTTTACAACTACTAAGTGAAAATTTAGAAGTAAAATTAAATGAAGACCAATATAGAAAACTTTATAATATGACAGATTTATTTCATTCAACAATGGATATAGATTTAATTTTAGAAAATGTTTTAAAAAATATTCGCGATAATTTTCCGGAATTTAATGTGGAACTTATATTATCAAATGATCAAGACCGCCATACGACTATCGATATAAAGCTTTTTGATTACTTATCAGAAAGACCTGCTACTATTGAAGCCTTCGTATCAGGAGAGTTAACAACTGAATTAGCGGGAGACTTGAATTATCGAATATTAAATGCTCCTATTAAAGGGAGACAAGCCATTTATGGAATTTTACAAGTTAGTGCACCAACGACATACCTTTTTTCATCGACAGAAAAAGACTTTGTACGCATGCTCGCACAAGCATCTGGTAATGCACTAGAAAATGCTAAATTATATCATCAATCGCATCGCCTCGTAAGTGACTTACAACTTATCAATGAAACATCGCATCGATTAAATATGCGAATTGATATTAATGAAATGTTACTTTTCCTACAAAAACAATTAATGAAGTCTTTCCAACCAATGGAAGTTTGTTTCGCTTTTAAAGATAATACTACCTACGTGGTGACGGATGCTAGTACATCCTTATTTAAATCAGATGAAGGCAAGACTTATATTAGACATGTTGAACAACATTTTGAGCTTACAAATGATCCACTTTTTATAGCAGATTTTAGCCGGTTAACCCCAAATCAAATAGAATATCGTTCAATTATGGCGATTCCTATCTTAATGGAGGAAAATATTAATGGCTTTAGTATCGTCTTACACAAAGAGCCCTATTTCTTTTCGTTTGACAGCTTTAAGCTAATGCAATCTTTAATCCATCATTCGTCGTTAGCAATTGCGAACTCTATTTTACGAAATCGGCTACAAGAAATGGTCGATCGAGATCATTTAACGAAACTTTATGCGCGAAGTTTTTTAGACCAATATGTAGAAAAGTCACTAAAGAAAGATCAATCAGGTATGTTCTTGCTTATTGATATTGATAATTTTAAACGCATCAATGATACGTATGGACACCAAATAGGCGATAAAATTCTTGTGCAAATTGCAGGGAAACTAGAGGAAACAATAGGTGCCAATGGAATTTGTGCTCGCTGGGGTGGAGAGGAAATGTCGGTGTATGTACCAAATGTAGATGAGCAAGAAGCGATTGAACTAGCTTCAACAATCGTTGAAGGCATTCCAAAAGCGACTGACCCCCAAGTAACTATTTCTGCAGGGCTTATCACATGGGATCAAAACTATCGACCAGCCTTTCAATCTGTTTTTCTACATGCCGATACCGCTTTATACGAAGCGAAAAACAGTGGGAAAAATAGATTTTGCATCCATGATCGAACTTTACAAACAAATGCATAAAAACCGTTTTACTATAGATTTGCCCCGAAATGATATATTTACAATCCATTTCAGGGCATTTTTTAGTGGTTATGTGTGGATATTATTTCTAAATATGGAGCATTAATGTTTGTACAAAATGTTCTAAGCCTGCTTGATCTTCCGCAGAAAAGCGATCTTTGATAGGGCTGTCGATATCGAGCACGCCAATTACTTGATCTTGTTGAATAAGAGGAATAACAATTTCAGATTGAGAGGCAGCATCGCAGGCAATATGACCTGGGAATGCATGTACATCTCTAACGACTAATGTTTCTTTTTGTGACACCGCTGTGCCACAAACACCACGGCCTATTGGAATTCTTACACATGCCGGTAAGCCTTGGAATGGGCCTAAAACGAGCTCATCTTGATGTAATAGGTAAAAGCCAACCCAGTTAATATTCGGTAAAAATTGATTAAGCAAAGCAGAAGCGTTACTTAAATTTGCAATACGATCGGTTTCTCCTGACAGTAGAGCATCTAATTGCTTTGCTAATGTGTTGTATTGATCGGCAATTGAACCTTCATAGTTAATTTGTGAAAACATAATAGCACCTCGTTTAAAAAATTATTTATTTGGAAATATAGAGTTGTAATGCTGATGTAAATCGTCAGCGGCATGCGCATCTGATCCGAAAACAATAGGCAATCCAATCGATTTACTATAATCGATGAAGGGAAATGGTGGATAAGGTTCTTGGCAATGTGTTTTACTTAAACCAGCGCTATTTAAATCTAACTCATATCCTTTTTGCTGCATAGTAGTTAATACTTCCTGAATACGGACGCGGTCATCAATTTTTGTAGAATGGGCTAGTTGAAACTTATGAACTAGTGTTGGATGACCGATGCGCTTCGGTTTAAATTGACCTAAATCTGCTTCTATCGATTGTAGAACAGTATCATAGTATAAATGGTAGACTTGTTCAATAGAGCCTACTTTTTTAGCAAAAGCTATAAAATGATCAGCAGAATAATCTATGCACTCATATGTATTTTGCCATTGCAAAAAATGCACGGATAATATGGCGTCATCTAAAAACGAGCCATATGTATCAAGGAAGTGACGTGTTTCGTGTTCAAAACCTTGAATATAGTCTATCTCTAAACCGATACGAATGCGAATGTCTTGTGCATATTGCTTTTGCAGTTGCTGTAAGTCTTCAAAATAACGCAGTAAAAAATCTGGTTGCATACCGCTATCTTGTTGAGGTGTAGGGTCTATAAAATTGAAAGGCAGCGGAGCATGTTCTGTAAATGTAATATCCGTAAAGTTTTCAGCAATAGCTTTTTCAATATATTGTGTAAATGAATCAGATGTCCCATGTGGGCAATAGGGGCTATGGATATGGCCGTCTCTTTTCATACATTTTACACTCCTTTTACGATTAAAATAATAAATACATATTTCGGCTCTATGTTCATTGACACATGGACAGCTATCAATATGTAGGTCGTGAATACACTTTTCTGAAAATCACTTAAATTTTAGTACAAAAGGCGAAAACATAGTATATAATAAATACAACTAGCCAATTCGTTTATTGTAGAATAGGAGGCTTACGATGGAGTATATCATCATTCCAATTATCCTACTATTAATTTTAGCAATAGTAGGATTAATGATGCGAAAAAAACATACAACAATTATTGCACAACTTGAAAATGAAAAATTACAAATACAAAACAATCCCATAAATGAAGAAATTTCCAAAGTTAAATCATTAAACATGAATGGTGAAACAGAGGAAATGTTTGAAAGATGGCGTAATAGTTGGGATGAAGTCATCGACGTACATATGACAAAAATTGATTCACTTCTATTTGATGCTGAGGATCAAATCAATCGTCTTCGTTTTAAAAAAGCAACATTAATTGAACGTGAAATTGAAGACTATATTCTTAAGTGTGAAAAAGATAAAGATAAAATCTTAGAAGAACTTAATGAATTAATTGGCAGCGAGGAAAAAAACCGAATTGAAATCGAACAGCTCAAAGAATATTATCGATCAGCACGTAAAACATTACTTGCACACCAGCATTCATTTGGTGTAGCGTTACCAGCACTTGAACAAAAATTAGAAGTGTTTGTGCAAAAATTTGAAGAATTTGATTTACTCACAAGCGAAGGGAATTATTTGCAAGCACGTGAAATTGTTATTAGCTTAAATAATGAATCACAGCAGACATTTGAATATATTAATGACGTCCCAACCATTTTAACGGAACTGCAAGTGAAATTACCAGGCGCAATTCAAGAATTGCGTAACGGTAAACGTGAAATGGAAGAACAATCTTACTACTTACATCATTTAGAGCTAACAGAAGCGTTGGACAAGCTAGAAGTTGAATTTGCTACGTTGAAGGATGAACTAGCTGAGCTGAAGCTAACAGTTGTCAAACCGCGTGTTGCTGAAATAAATGAAGAAATTGATCATTTTTATGACTTACTTGAAAAAGAAGTGATTGCGAAAAATTATGTAGATCAAAATTGTGAGCGATTATTAGGATCTATTACAAATGTCATTAATTCAACGCGTTCAGTAAGTGATGAAGCATCGTTTGTGCAACAAAGTTATCATTTGAATGAAAAAGATGCAGAAATTCCAAAGGCTGCTTTAAAACAATTAGAAGCATTACAACGTCGATATGATTTATTGGCAATGCGTGTTGCTGAGGAAAAATCAGCCTATTCCAGTCTCCAAGAGGAATTAATTGAAATTAGTGAAGAACTAGAGCGCATTCACGAAGAGCAAGGGCATTTATCAAACACAATGAAAAAGCTCCGCATTGATGAAAATAAAGCGCGTATGCAAGTGGATAACTTGAAAAAAATCCTTCAAGAAACAGATCGTCTGTTAAATAAGGCGAATATTCCAGGTATACCTGAAGAGATGGACGCGCGTTTAGATGAGGCGGCAGAGCATATTTATGTTGTGATGCAAAGTCTTCAAGAAGTACCGCTCAACATGGGAACAGTTCATAACAATTTAAATGCAGCAACGCTTTGTGTCGACGAAGTACATGCAAAGGCTCATGAATTGATTGAGAATGTCATGCTAATTGAACGTATTATTCAATATGGCAATCGTCACCGTGGAACAAATCCAAAATTAAATGCGCGCTTAAAAGAAGCGGAAGAAGCGTTCCATCAATTCCGCTATGCGAAGGCTTTAGAAGAAGCCGGAACAGCAGTGGAGGAAATGGAGCCGGGCGCATTAAAGCGTATAGAGGCCATTGTAGCAGAGGACATGTTAACGCGGTCATAAAATAAGCATAAAAAGAAACGAGGCTGGGACATATTTCTGCTAAGAGAATGTGGAAAACTTCGGCTATACTTTCTTTTTAGAAAAAAACTAGTTGTTGATAGCAAAGGTGGTGACTCCCGAGGGAACGCACCGCCGAAGCGGACAACAGCAACGCAGCAAAAAAGTGTTAGGTTGATGGCAGTCAATCTAACACTTTTCTCTTTTGTTCGAGCGCATTTATTTTTGTAAAAACTTGCTCTTAAAGTACATTTACTTATTTTATCAATAAGCCAAATGACTAAATTAGAATAATTAGTAGTCAATCGTGACAGATTGCGTTATGATAAATACCGTTAAATCAACGTTTTGAAAGTGTGTGAAAAAATGAAAGCAAAGACAATTTATCTTGATAATAGTGCTACAACAAAGCCTTATAAAGAAGTAATGCAAACTTTTATGGCAGTAAATGAACAGTATTACGCAAACCCTGCATCGATTCATGCCATGGGTGTAGAATCAAATGAATTATTATTGCGTGCACGTGAGCAAGTAGCAGATATTTTGAAGACTGAAGCAAAAAATGTGCTATTTACTTCAGGTGGCACCGAATCAAATAACACAGCAATTTTTGGTTTAGCACGTGGCAACAAACATAAAGGGCAACATATCATAACGACAGAAATCGAACATCCTTCTGTATTAGAATCAGTTAAGCAACTCGAAAAGGAAGGCTTTGAAATAGAGTATTTACGTGTCAATAAGCAAGGTGTCATTTCGCTAGATGAGCTAAAAGCTAAAATACGTAAAGATACTGTTTTAGTTAGTATCATGCATGTAAATAACGAAATGGGTGCAATTCAACCAATTTTTGAAGCTGCTACAATCGTTCATGCTGAAAGTAGAGCAGCCTTCCATGTAGATGCTGTTCAAAGCTTCGGAAAACTGCCTTTAAGCTTTAATGGTGAGGATGGTCCTGATTGCATAACGATCTCTGGACATAAAATACATGGCTTTAAAGGTTCAGGTGTTTTAGCTTTTCGAAAGCAAATGCAATGGCAACCATATGCATTAGGTGGTGGGCAGGAATTTGGCTTACGCAGTGGCACTGTAGCTGTACCACAAGCGGTAGCATTGGCAAAAGCGGCCCGTATTGCAGTTGAAACAATGCAAGAACGTGCTGAAAAATATCGCGCATGGCAACAAGAAATTCGTGCCGAACTAGCACAATTTGGAGATGTAGTCCACATTTTATCGAGCCCAGCGTGTGCTGCTCATATTTTATCGTTTAGTGTTCGTGATATAAAAGGAGAAGTGCTGATTAATGCGATGCAAAAACATGGTGTTATTGTCTCGACATCCAGTGCTTGCTCTTCAAAGCAAACAAAGACAAGCCACGTTGTTGAAGCATTAACAATTGATGAACATTATAAAAAAGGTGTTATTCGCATTAGCTTTGGTGCACATGTAACAGCTGAAGATATCGCACAATTTATACAAGTGATTAAAAAAGTATTGATGGAACTTAAAGGAGAATTATTATTATGATTTGGAAAGAAATTTTAATTCGTTACGGCGAACTGTCAACAAAGGGACGTAATAAAATGGATTTTATCCGTCGTTTACGTGAAAATATTCGCCATGCATTTGCAGATTTAGGCCATTTACACATTCGTACAGAACGTGATCGCATGTTTATTGCTATTGAAGATGAGGCACAAATGGATGCCTTATTAGCTGGTTTACCGAAAATTTTTGGTATCCAATCATTTAGTCCAGTTGCTGCATGTGAAAAAGATATGGATGCCATGAAAAAGCTAGCCATTACAATTATGGATACGTTTAAAGATGAACAGCTGACTTTTAAAGTAGAAGTAAAACGCACAGATAAAACATTCCCATTAGATTCGCACAGCATTCAGCGTGAAATTGGCGGGCACGTTCTACCACAATATCAAAATTTATCAGTAAAAGTGAAGCATCCAGATGTAGAGCTACGCGTGGAAGTGCGTCACGATTCAACGTATATGATGGCGCAAGTTATTCCTGGAGCAGGCGGAATGCCAGTAGGCTCGAACGGAAAATCTTTATTAATGTTATCAGGCGGAATTGATAGCCCAGTTGCGGGTTATTTAATGATGAAACGTGGTGTACGTTTAGAAGCCATTCATTTCTTTAGCCCACCATATACAAGTCAAAATTCATTAGAAAAAGTAAAAGTGTTAGCAAATGAACTAACGAAATTCGGTGCAAATATTCGATTACATGTCATTCCGTTTACTGAAATCCAAGTGCTGATTAAAGAAAAAGTACCGTCAAATGTGTCAATGACAACAACACGTCGTATGATGTTAAAAGTTGCTGATAAAGTACGTGAAGAAATTGGTGCACTTGCCATTGTTACTGGTGAAAGTCTTGGCCAAGTAGCGAGTCAGACACTTGAAAGTTTAACTGCGATTAATGCTGTAACAAATACACCAATTTTACGTCCGCTTATTTCAAATGATAAATTAGAAATTATTGATATTGCAGAGAAAATTGGCACATATGAAACATCGATTCAGCCATTTGAAGATTGCTGTACAATTTTTACACCAGCTAGTCCAAAAACGAAGCCGAAGCTTGAAAAAGTAGAGCATTACGAAAGCTTTTCTGACTTCGATGAACTAATTGAACGTGCGGTAAACAATCGTGAAGTTTACATTTTCCCGAAAAAAGAGCAGCCAAAAGATAAATTTGCAGATCTTTTATAAAAAAATTCGAGTTTTTATAAAAAAATAACGTCAGCGTTTTTAAAAATTTAATTACGCTATTATAATAAGAAGGAAACCGTCTCAAAATTGAATTTGGGACGGTTCTTTTTTGTATTTTCTAGACTTTTTCCTTTAGAGTTACATTTTACCTTTAATTTTTTCGTATTAAAAATCGAATATCGCACATTCTATATTCACAAGGAGGTGAGAGAGAGATGACAAACAACAACAGTTCAAACAAGCTTGCAGTACCTGGTGTACAACAAGCACTAGATCAAATGAAATACGAAATTGCACAAGAATTTGGTGTTCAATTAGGAGCTGACGCTTCAGCTCGTGCCAACGGTTCCGTTGGTGGTGAAATCACTAAACGTCTTGTACAAATGGCAGAATCACAATTAAAAGGTATGCCAAAACAATAATTGCAGAATAAGCAGTTATTGAACTTAAAACCAGTGACCGTAAAAGGCACTGGTTTTAGTTTGTTTAAAATAACTGTTTTTATGCTGAATGCAATGCTTTGAAAATGGTGACGGTTTTATTTATATCATGACTTTCACAAATAGCGGAAATAACAGCCACACCGTCTGCACCTGCTTGCAATACAGCATAGGCATTGTGTAAGTCGATGCCACCAATTGCGACAATTGGTAGCTGTGGATATAATTTTCGAGCTTGTTGTAAAAATTTAGTTCCACTAGGTGGTTGAGCGTCTTTTTTTGAAGTCGTTGCATAGATCGGACCAATCCCTACATAATCTGCACCATATTGTAAAGCGACTTGTAATTCAGCTTCAGAATGGACAGACACACCAAGTATTTTTTGGCCTATTTTTTGGCGCACGAGCGAAACGTGAAGGTCATCTTGCCCAATATGAATACCATCAGCATCCAACTTTAAGGCAAGCTCAATATCATCGTTCACAATAAAGGGTACATCGTATTGCTGGCATAGTTTTTGACATTGTCGCGCAAAATGTTCATAGTGCTCATCTGTTAAGGCACCGAGTCCTTTTTCGCGAAATTGAAACATCGTAATCCCTGCTTGCAATGCTGCCTCAAGTACTTCTAACGGTTGTCTATTTTTCACATTTGTTGTGCCCATGATAAAATAAAGCTGCAAATCACTACATTTCATGGATGATCACCTCACAAGTATTATGGAACTTTTTATACGCAAAATGATTCGTTGGGCCATTGCCATGACCGATTGATAAATCATGGAGAATGGCAAGCTGGATATATTTTTTTGCTTCAATAATCGCTTGTTCTAACGGCATTTTCTGACCAATAAAAGCTGTTAATGCAGCAGAAAATGTACATCCTGTACCGTGCGTGTTCTTTGTAGCAATACGAGGAGTCTGCATCGAAAATGTTTTGCCATTTTTAAAAAATACATAATCCACTGCTACATCTGTGTTAACTAGATGCCCACCTTTCATAATGACACATTGCACACCTAGCAGTAATAATGCTTGTGCTGCTTGCTGAATGTCTAATACAGTGTCAATTTTTCTTGCTGTTAGCGTCTCAGCTTCAGGTATATTAGGTGTGACAACTGTGGCAAGTGGTAATAAATCGTTTTTTAATGACTCTATCGCTTGTTGTTGTAATAAGCTTTCGCCACCTTTGGCAATCATGACTGGATCAACGATAAGAGGCATCGTTAAATTCGAGATAGCTCGTGCAACAGTACAGATAATTTCAGAGGAAAAGAGCATCCCTGTTTTAATGGCACTAATCGGGAAATCGTCTAGCAGGACATGAAGTTGTTTATTTACAAAGCCTTGCTCAATCGGTAACACATCCATTACACCTAATGTGTTCTGGGCGGTTAAAGCTGTAAGAACAGAAGTGCCGAATACACCTAATTCTTGAAATGTTTTTAAATCAGCCTGGATACCAGCACCGCCACCGCTATCAGAACCGGCTATTGTCGTCACAATGTGCATGAGTGTTCACCATCCTTCGATAAACGATGTAATTCATTTAAGATGGAAACTGCAAAATCTCCGTTGGCTTGTGTAGCAGAAGCGGCATATTCAGCAACTTTTTTATAGGCCGTTAATGTATCGCACAACTGAGAAAATGGCTCATTTCCTACAATATAAGCAGCGCAACAAATCGCACTTAACAAACAACCAGTGCCAGTAACTGCTGTCATGCGCAAATGTCCACCAGTAATCCATTGGGCTTGTTGGCCATCTGTAATAAAATCTTTTTCACCAGTGACAATGATGATACATTGATATTTTTTTGCTAGTTCTTTTGCTTTTTCTTCAACGGAAATAGAACCAACGCCACTATCAACTCCCTTTTGTTGCCATTGCACGTTGGCGATAGTTGCAAGCTCGCCGATATTACAGCGAATAACAGCGAAATGAAGTTGTTCTAATAATTGCTGTACTGTTTGTTTACGAAAGGTTGTGGCGCCCACACCTACTGGATCTAACAATACTGGAATACCAAGCGCATTGGCTTTTTTCCCAGCTAGCAACATGGACTCTGTTGTCCGGCTATTTAGGGTGCCGATATTAATTAATAAAGCTGAGGCAATGGATACCATTTCTTCGACTTCCAGTGTTTCATCAGCCATAACAGGTGAAGCACCTATAGCTAATAAGCCGTTTGCTTGAAAATTTGCCACCACATAGTTTGTTATACAGTGAATGAGCGGTTGTTTTTTACGAATAGTTTGAAAAATCATCGTAGTCCTCCTTTTTGGGTGGACGTAAGCATGCAAAAAAAGCTCCTTTTCGTGCAAAATATACACGTAAAAGAGCTTGTCATCAAAAAAAGAAGATGGATATTGCTCCCTACGTCAGTATTAACTAACAGGTTCAAAGGGTCAGGTTTTACCTTCTCAACTCGATATGAGTCCCCCTGCAATCATGAATATGTAGTTGACCAAAATGTAACATACCTTATTGGCGTATTCAATAGCTCCCTATCATAATCTGGAAATTAGTGACTGATGCCATAGAATAAACCATGATAATTGTCATGACTTTCTTAAAATAAGTCCCTTCCATTGAAAAAATTAAAAAATGAGTTTTATAATAAACCTAGCAATAAGGAGGAAGTTATTATGAAAAGACAGGATTTAATCGCACCAGAATGGTATAACATTGTGGAGGAAATTGAAAAGTATGCGCAGCAGCCATCTAAAAATGCATTAATTGTATATAATGATCAGCAAGAAATTCAATACATTACATATGCGACATTACTTGAAAAGGCGAATCAGGCAGCCCATGTATTTACTTCACAAGGATTAGTCAAGGGCGATGTCCTTTTAGTTATGGTTCCAAGATTTGTAGAGGCATACATTGTTTACATAGCGGCATTGAAGGCAGGGTTAACGATTATTCCTAGCTCAGAAATGTTACGTACGAAAGATATCGAATATCGTATTACACATGCAAATGCGAAAGGCATTATTGCATACGAGCCATATATTGAACAATTTGACAAAGTACAAAACTTAAACGGAATTTTGCAGTTTGTTGTAGGTCATGCACATGCACCATGGCAACCGTTGCTTGAAAAAATGGAGGAGCAGCCTACAGCATATACAAATCCGACACCGACAAAAAGTTCGGACAATGCTTTTCTAGCCTATACAAGTGGCACAACTGGCAACCCTAAAGCGGCTGTTCATACACATAGCTGGGGCTTTGCCCATTTACGCACAACAGCACCAAATTGGTTAGGTGTTCAAGAAAATGATATCGTTTGGGCTACAGCAGCACCAGGATGGCAAAAGTGGATTTGGAGCCCGTTCCTTGCAACATTAGGTAGTGGTGCTACAGCCTTTGTCTATACAGGAAAGTTTGATGCATCGACATATTTAACGTTGCTTGAAAAATTTAAAATTAATGTTTTATGCTGTACACCGACAGAATATCGTTTTATGGCAGCGCTCAACAATTTACAAGATTATAATTTAAGTGAGATTCGCCAAGCTGTATCTGCAGGTGAACCACTAAACAGTGAAGTAGTTAAAGTATTTTCGGAGACTTTTGATATTCAGGTTCGTGATGGCTACGGCCAAACCGAAAATACGTTACTAGTTGGCACGATGGTCGGCATGGAAGCGCGCGCTGGCTCTATGGGAAAACCAACGCCAGGCAATACAGTAGAAATAATTGATGACCTGGGAAATCCAGTGTCTGAAGGTGTTGTGGGTGATATTGCCGTGCATCGAGAAACACCTGCGCTCTTTATAAAGTATTTTAAAGATCCACAACGCACAAGTTTACAATTCCGTGGTGACTGGTATATTACTGGCGACCGGGCATATAAAGATGCAGAAGGCTATTTCTGGTTTGAAGGTCGAGGAGATGATGTTATTATTTCATCAGGCTATACGATTGGGCCATTTGAAGTAGAAGATGCATTAATGAAGCATCCTACAGTAAAGGAAGCCGCTGTGGTGGCAAGTCCTGATGAAGTACGAGGCAATATTGTCAAAGCGTTTATTGTTCTTCATGAAGGCGAGACTGGAGATGACATGCTTATTAAAAAGCTACAAAACCATGTGAAATTGATGACCGCGCCTTACAAATATCCACGGGCAATTGAGTTTGTCGAAGTATTACCAAAGACTGCATCTGGGAAAATTCGTCGCATCGAATTACGCCAACAAGAACAAGCCCACTATACACAAAAATAGATATTTCCTAGGAAATAATGTCGAAAAATCAAAGTTCATGTTTTATATGAACTTTTGATTTTTTGTTATTCCCATCATTCTATTTAGATAATGAAGAGAAAACTTTTGCATAAATTTGCTTGAAAGTGAAACGTTTTGGATATTTAGACGTATAACGTGTTGAGGAGGCGATTGTATGAATGTAAAAAGGTGGATAGCTTTAGCTATTGCAGCTGTGTTATTAGTGTTTTCATTAGGGATTAACACGATTTTTGCAATATTTAAAGCAGACTTCTTTAGTAATTTTGACAGCATATTGGCTGGCGAAAATTTAAATGTATATGAAACAGTTATTGAAGGTGACAATTATGATAAGCGAATTGCCTATTTAAAAGTTGATGGCACGATTCAAGATGTTGGATCGAGCTCATTATGGCAAACCGTTTCGTATGATCACCAATTTTTCTTAAATCAATTGGATAATATTTTATATGATGATTCGGTACAAGGTATTGTTCTAAGTGTTAATTCTCCAGGTGGTGGAGTAAAGGAATCGGCAGAAATTTATAAAAAACTATTACAAATAAAAGAAGAACGTCAAATTCCAATTTATGTATCAATGGATTCGATGGCTGCTTCAGGTGGTTACTATATTTCAGCGCCAGCAGATAAAATTTATGCACATCGAGATACGATAACAGGTTCGATTGGTGTGATTATGCAATCAATCAATTATCAAGAACTTGCTGAAAAGGTTGGCGTGAAATTTGAAACGTTTAAATCTGGGCAACATAAAGATATGCTAAGCCCAACACGTGAAATTACAGCGGAAGAACGTGCGATGATGCAAGATATGATTAATGAATCTTATGAAGAGTTCGTTGATATTGTTGAAAAAGGACGCAATATGTCTGAAGCTGATGTGAAAAAAGTGGCGGATGGTCGAATTCTTGGCGGTACAAAAGCACTTGAGGCAGGCTTAATCGATGAAATTGGCGATGAGCAAGCGGCTATTGAAGCTTTACGACAAGATTACGGTTTAGAAGATGCGATGTTGTTTGAATACAGTTACGATCAAGGTGGCTTACCTTCAATAATTGGTATGAAAGTAAGTTCTCTATTTGGTCCTTCGGCTGAGGAAAAAATGCTAATGAAAATTATGACAGAATACAAGGCACCAAAAATGATGTACTTATATGGTGAATACTAAGGAGGGTAGACCATGACAAACAATGAATTCGTTTTGCAAGGGACACCTTCTATTAACCAAGAATTGCTAAATAAAACAACGACGCCACTAGTAACGACAAATTATAAATTGAAAACGGCAGGATTTTGGGTGCGTTTTTGGGCATTTGTCTTAGATGGAATAATTATTTCAGCTGTTGTTGGAATCGCTATTAATCCAATATTTTACTTAATGGATTGGTCCATGTCGGAATCGGTTTGGTATGCACCTATGTCGATTATTTCAGCTATTTTCTATTATAGTTACTTTGTATTGATGACAAAGTTTTGGGGGCAAACGTTAGGGAAAATGGCATTTGGATTACGGGTAGTTTCACTGAAGCATGATAAGCTCAAATGGTCTGATGTGCTGTTCCGAGAATGGGTTGGTCGTATAATTAGCAACATTATTATGCCACTTTATATTTTTGTTGCGATATTACCTGACAACCAAGGCATCCATGATTTTTTTGCCGATACAACAGTTGTCCATGAAAAAGTATATGTAGAAAATGAGTCTGCGCAAGCAATAGTACAACCGGCACCGGCAACAACAATTCAGGAAACTCCAAAAGAGCCTGAAAAGGTAGAGGAAAAACCTGAAGAATCATGAGCTAAAAGCAATAAAGTAACTCGAAAATTTCTGTTATGGAAAATGAATGCAATTAGCATAGAACAATCGTTGATAAGTAGCGATGGTGGGCGCTCCTTGCTCAGAGCGGAGCAACGTAAGACGCGTGTATAGAGCGCGTAATTGACGGTTGCGGCTTACTGTGGTGAGCGGAAACGTACCACCGTAGCGTACAATAACGATATAGAAAAGTGTTAGATTGATGGCAGTCATCTAACACTTTTTGTTTTTGCCTAAGCGCCGAATTTCCCGTGAAAAGAGGCTAATCACAATTATTGCATGCTAATAAGTTGTCCTAGTTGCAATTAATTCCCTACATTTAGTAAGATTATGTACATATGATGATTAGGAGGCGTTTACATGGCACAAATTACATTTAAAAAAGGCCCAGTAACATTAATTGGTAACGAAGTAAAAGTTGGAGACCAAGCACCAGATTTCACAGTATTAGCAAATGACTTATCACCTGTTACTTTACAGGATTCAGAAGGTAAAATTCGTTTATTCAGTGTTGTCCCATCACTAGATACAGGTGTTTGTGATGCACAAACTCGTCGTTTTAATGAGGAAGCAGGAAATTTAGGAGATAATGTAGTCATTTATACAGTATCTGTTGACCTTCCATTTGCTCAAAAACGTTGGTGCGGGGCTGCAGGAATTGATGCTGTTCAAACAGTTTCAGATCATCGTGACCTTTCATTTGGCGAAGCGTATGGCGTATATATTAAAGAGTTACGTCTATTAGCACGTGCAGTTTTTGTAGTAGATGCAACTGGTAAAGTAACTTATGTCGAGTATGTACCTGAGGCTACAGATCATCCAAACTATGAAGCAGCAATTGCAGCGGTGAAAGCACTAGCATAATTTGCTTGTTTTAGGCTAAGATAATACTAGACAAAAGGGCTGTGACAGTTTTTGTTACGGCTCTTTTCTGCGTGAAAGGAAGTTATGTATGGAAAAGATCGAAAAATTATTTGGGATGCTTAATGAGCATGCGGAAAAAATAGAAAAAGAGCAGAATACAACATTGTTAGAAGGGCTGCTGGATGGACTAGAGGCTTGGCTTGATGGGGATGTAGATTTTTCACAACAAGGCGCAACGAAGGAAGATGTGCGCAAATCCATTCAAATTGCGATTTTAAAAGGAATGCGTAAAGGGTCGCAGCCAAACCATCAAATGACACCAGATACACTCGGTCTATTAGTTGGCTATTTCGTAGAGCAAATTTTTGCTGATCGATTAGCAAAAGAAAAACTAACAATATTAGACCCGGCAGTGGGCACAGGTAACTTGCTAATAACTGTTATGAATTTACTGGATGGCAAAGTTGAAGCATCTGGTGTGGAAGTGGATGAGTTGCTAATTCGCTTAGCGGCTGCCACTGCAGATTTAACAGAGCAACCAATTTCCTTATATCGTCAAGATGCATTACAAGACTTATTAGTCGACCCTGTAGATGCCATTGTTTGCGATTTACCTGTCGGTTATTATCCAAATGAAGAAGTGGCGTTAGATTATGAACTTTGTGCGTCTGAAGGAATGAGTTATGCGCATCATTTATTTATTGAGCAATCCGTCAATTATACGAAAGATGGGGGTTATTTATTTTTCTTAGCGCCAACACATCTTTTTGAATCCGAGCAGTCTAAGCAACTGCATAAGTACATCCAAAAGCATGCTTGGATTCAAGCAATTATTCAATTGCCAGATACAATGTTTGCTAATAAAGCACTTGAAAAAAGTATTGTTATTTTACAAAAACAAGGGGAAGCTTTTAAAGCGCCTAAAGAAGTATTGTTAGCGAAAGTACCAAATATGCAAAATAAACAAGCGCTTGCGATGTTCTTTGAAAAAGTGAAGATGTGGCAAGAAGGCAAATAATAAAAAAGGTATCCATATTGGATACCTTTTTATGTATTGCTTTATTATGCTTCTGGTGTACGGATAACAAGTACGTCGCAATTTGCAGAGCGAACGATTGCTTCAGATACTGACCCGATTAGGAAGCGTTCTACGGCGTTTAAACCAGTAGCGCCACAAATAATTAAGTCTGCATCAACAATTTTAGAAAGTTCTTTTGTAATAATATTTTTAGGAGATCCATACTCGATTACAAGGTTTACGTTAGTTAAGCCTTCTTCTTCAGCTTGTTTTTTGTAACCATTTAATAATTCTTCAGAGAAAGCTTGCGCACGTTCTGCAATTGAACGGTCATATGCTTCGATAGCAGCGAAAGAACGCGTATCAATAACATTTACTAGGTTTAATACGGCACCTTCGTTACGTTTAGCAACGTCAATTGATTTTCGGAAAGCGTACTCCGCTTCTTTAGATCCGTCTACTGCAACTACAATGCTTTTATAATGATTAGCCATTTGTATTACCTCCCTATTTGTATAATTTAATTATATCAAATGATTTTCTAAAGGAAATACTTTCCGGAGAAAATTTGTGAAAAAGTGAAGGCGTTTTACTGTGATGGGCTACTTTATTTCATTAGTAGTATTAATATTTAGTATTTTAAAAATGTTGTGAATTTAAATAGTATTTGCTTTAATTGAAGCATTTTTTTCTTTTGTTTGGTAAGATGGAAATGCAAGGGGTGCATCTTATGCAAAGAATTGCATATTGATGAAATATTGCTTATTTCATAGGTTATTGAAAGGGGATTGGAAATATGAAAATTGGTATTCCAAAAGAAATTAAAAACAACGAAAATCGCGTAGCAATGACACCGGCAGGAGTTGTCTCATTAACGCATGCTGGTCACGAAGTGTATATTGAAGCAGGGGCTGGTATAGGTTCAAGCTTTACAGATGAAGATTATGCAGCGGCAGGTGCTCATATTGTTGCGTCGGCTAAAGAAGCATGGGCTCAAGAAATGATTTTAAAAGTAAAAGAACCCGTAGCAACGGAATACGATTACTTTTATGAAGGACAAATCTTATTTACCTACTTACATTTAGCACCAGAACGTGAACTTACACAGGCATTAATCGATAAAAAAGTAGTAGGTATCGCCTATGAAACAGTACAACTTGCAAATGGCTCTTTACCTTTATTAACACCAATGAGTGAAGTAGCAGGTAAAATGGCAACTCAAATTGGTGCGCAATATTTAGAAAAAAATCATGGCGGAAAAGGTATTTTACTAGGTGGTGTATCCGGCGTACAACGCGGTAAAGTTACAGTTATCGGTGGAGGAATCGCTGGAACAAATGCAGCGAAAATCGCCGTTGGTATGGGGGCTGATGTAACAGTAATTGATTTAAGCCCAGAACGTCTACGTCAAATTGAAGATTTATTTGGTCGCGATGTGCAAACACTAATGTCGAATCCTTATAATATTGCAGAATCCGTGAAAAGCTCAGATTTAGTAGTTGGGGCTGTATTAATTCCTGGCGCAAAGGCACCAAAGTTAGTATCGGAAGCAATGATTCAATCGATGCAACCAGGCTCTGTAGTTGTGGATATTGCGATTGACCAAGGCGGTATTTTTGCAACTTCGGATCGTGTTACAACTCATGATGACCCAACATATGTGAAGCATGGGGTTGTACATTATGCTGTTGCTAATATGCCAGGTGCTGTACCACGTACGTCAACGATTGCTTTAACAAATAATACAATTCCATATGCGTTGCAAATTGCTAATAAAGGCTATAAGCAAGCATGTATTGACAATCCAGCATTGAAAAAAGGTGTTAATACATTAGATGGGCAAATTACTTATAAAGCGGTTGCAGAAGATCAAGGCTTACCATATGTGAATGTTGATGAATTAATAAAATAAAACTGGCCGTTACGTGCAGATACATTGTGTACGGTTAGAATAAAGCTGCAAAAGTGACAAAAGAAGGATAGTGGTGTTCGTAAAGTTTCGTCTATTATCTTTTGCATTAGAATAGCACTAGTTGTTGGTAGCGTAGGTGGTGACTCCTGCTCAGAACAGCACACAAGGTAAGACGCAACAAGCCCGCGCACAAGCGAGGGTTGCGGCTTACGGTGTGCACGCGGAAAGCACCGCCATAGCGGACAACAACGATATAGAAAAAGTGTTAGATTGATTTTAATCAATCTAACACTTTTTGTCGTTTGTCACAATGTAATGGAAGCTATAGAAACTGTTTTATCTTCTATTGTACTTCGAACTGTAAAATACCTGTGAATTACAGTACGATTAAGTCTTTAGGGAATTTTGTTAATACTTCCACACCATCTTTTGTAACAACAACATCGTCTTCAATACGAACACCAGTCACATCAGATTTGTAAACGCCTGGCTCAATTGTGAACACCATGCCTTCTTCCATTACCATCTCATTTGCACCTGTCACAGATGGGAATTCATGTACGGAAATACCAAGGCCATGACCAAGTCGATGTGTGAAATACTCTCCATAACCTGCATCAGTAATTGTATCGCGAGCAATTTTATCTAAATCCATTGCGCGTACGCCTGGCTTCACTGCTGCAATAGCATTTGTATTGGCAGCTAATACGGCATCGTAGATTGCTTTTTGTGCTTCAGAAGGCTCACCAAACGCAACTGTACGTGTGATATCTGAGCAGTAGCCATCGTAAATTACACCTAAATCGAATAATACCATATCACCCTTTTCAATTTTACGAGCGCCTGGTTTACCATGTGGTGAAGCAGATTTCGGTCCGCTTAATACCATTGTTTCAAAGGACATTTTGCAGCCTTTTTCTTGAATCGCACTTTCAATTGCTGTTAAAACTTCCATTTCCGTTTTACCTTCAGCAATTTCTTTACAACCTACTTCAATTGCATAATCTGCAAGTTGTGCGGCTTTGCGAAGCTTGTTCAACTCATCTTCATCTTTAATAACACGCATAGCATTAATTTTTTCATCTAGGCGCACAAAATTTGCCTGTGGAAATGATTGTTGCAATGCCTCTAAACGTTCCACAATAAGCTGCGCTTTTTCAATTGCAAACGTTTTTGGATCGACATTACGAGCAATAATGGCTTGTGCAAGAACATCCATAGAATTGTCTGTATCTTGGTGACCGATCACTTCATATGACCAGCCGGCAGCTTTAGCATCTGGAATCTCCATTTGCGGACAAATTAAAAAAGGCTCGGCTTCTTTAAAAATCATTACACCAAGTAATCGCTCATGTGGATTACTTTTAAAGCCTGATACGTAAAAGACATTATCGGGAGTCGTTACGAAAGCAGCATCAATTTGATTTTTTTGTAAATAGTTTTGGATTTCTTGTACTTTTGACATCATTCATGTCCTCCTCATGTTACACCTAGTATTACTGATGTTAGCCTATAGCAGCACGCCTTTTTCTAGTGCGAAAATCGTCTAAACAGGCGTGGCTTTTTCTCGGCATCTTATGGCGAAAAAAGTTGCGCACTAAACACTTTTATATCCTGTATAAGCATATCAAAAAAAGGGAAAAAGCGCATGGATAGCGAATTAAAAGATGGAGCGAATATTATGGTTGTCAGGAGGAACGCTTTATGGAAATTAGTTATCATGGACATTCTGTCGTTAAAATTCAAACAAATGGCAAAACAATTTTAATTGACCCTTTTATTAATGGAAATAGTCAAACTGATTTGAATGTAGCTGAGGAAGCACCAGATATTATTATTCTTACACATGGGCATAATGACCATGTAGGAGATACAGTAGAACTTGCCAAGAAAAAAGATGCACTTGTTATTGCGCCAAATGAGTTGGCTAACTGGATTTCATGGCAAGGTGTGAAAGTGCATCCAATGCACATTGGTGGAGCGAGACAATTTGACTTTGGTAAAGTGAAATTTACACAGGCTTTCCATGGCTCTTCTTATGTAACGGAAAATAATGAAATTATTTATATGGGGATGCCTGCAGGGGTTTTATTATTTATCGAAGGTTTAACCATTTATCATGCTGGTGATACAGCACTATTCAGTGATATGAAATTAATCGGTGAACGTCATCCCATTGATATTGCGTTTTTACCTATTGGCGATAATTTTACAATGGGTCCTGAAGATGCGGCATGTGCAGTATCATTTTTACAGCCGAAAATTGTTGTACCAATCCACTATAATACGTTCCCGCCAATCGAGCAGGATCCACAAATTTTTGCAAATTTAGTGCAAAATGCCGCAGTACAAATTTTAAAAGCCGGTGAAAAAGTAAACTGTTCCTAATCATTTAAGGTGCTGTACTATAAGGATTGATACCACGTGCGTAGTTGAAATAAAAGGGAATGTGAAACATTTTACACCTTTATACTCAATATTTTCGTAAAAAATATGGTACACTAAATACAGAATTCATTGCTTGAGAAATAGGTGATATTTTGTCAACAAAACATGAGAAGATTTTACAATACATCGAATCACTACCCGTGGGCGATAAAATTTCAGTACGACAAATTGCAAAAGAAATGCAAGTAAGTGAAGGCACGGCATACCGCGCTATAAAAGAAGCGGAAAATCGTCGCCTCGTTAGTTCGATTGAGCGTGTCGGAACAATTCGTATTGAGAAGAAAAAGAAAGAAAATATTGAACGCTTAACATTTGCAGAAATTGTTAATATTATTGATGGCCAAGTGCTAGGTGGAAAAACAGGCCTTCATAAAACATTAACAAAATTTGTAATCGGTGCAATGCAATTAGAAGATATGATGCGTTATACAGATGCGGGAAGCTTATTAATTGTCGGAAACCGTTTTAAAGCCCATGAAAATGCGCTACGAGCTGGTGCTGCTGTATTAATTACAGGCGGATTTGACACGACGGAAGACAACAAACAGCTGGCCGATTCATTAGATTTACCGATTATATCAACTAGTTATGATACGTTTACCGTAGCCACGATGATTAACCGTGCTATTTATGACCAGTTAATCAAAAAAGATATTTTATTTATTGAGGATATTTTTGTACCAATGACTGAGACATCCGTACTTCACAATGATGAGACGATTTATCATTTCCAGAAGTTGAACGAGCGTACAACACATGGCGCATTTCCAGTCGTTACGTCAAACAATAAACTGGTCGGCATGGTTACAGTAAAGGACGTAATTGGTAGAGAAGAAGATGAGCTTATCGAAAAGGTCATGACGAAAAATCCAATTGCCGGTTCCATGAAAATGAGTGTTGCATCAGCTGGGCACCGTATGATTTGGGAAGGTATCGACTTACTGCCAGTTGTGAATGACGATAATGTTTTGCAAGGGGTCATTAGTCGACAAGATGTGCTAAAAGCATTGCAGCTTGCGCAAAGACAGCCGCAGCACGGCGAAACCATTGATGATTTAGTGAAAAATGAGATGAAAGTGCTTGGCGATGAAGATTTAATGGTGGAGTTTAAAGTCACACCGCAAATGACAAACCAATATGGAGCTATTTCATATGGAGCTTTTACCACATTGTTAGCTGAAGTTGGATCATTTGCACTGAAGCGTCGTAAACGTGGCGATGCAGTGGCAGAAAACATGACCATTTATTTCATCAAACCCGTTCAAATGGAAAGTACACTTACTGTCAAACCGCGCATATTAGATATGAGTCGTAAGTTTGTGAAAATGGACTTTGAAGTATTTAATGAGCAAACTTTGGTCGGCAAGGCAATGATGATGTTCCAGCTATTAGAGCGTTAAGCACACGAAAAAAAGGGATGGCCTAGAGCGAATACTAGGTCATCCCTTTCAATTAGCTATAATATGTAATACCATGTCCTATTAGCGGTTAATACGATATTCTTCGTCAACAAATTGACCATAGTGGCGAGCTTTTTTTACATTTTCAATAATAACAAAGATGCCTAATGCGACAAGAATTGCTACAATAATAAATGTAAACGTTCCAGGGAATAAGTAAGCTTGGTTCAAAGAAAATGCAAGAATAAAAGAACCAAAACCTATATTCGCCTTACTTTTGTACCAATTTTTAGCAATAGGTAATGGAGAACGGAACTGTTTTGTTTTAAAATAAAAATAAAAGACAAATGATATGATAATTGCAAAGACAAAAATTAAATTGAGCATAGTAAACCTCCTAGCATAACTAGTCATTATTGTAACGATATTTGAGGAAAAATGCTAACGGTTATTACTATCAAGTTGGAGGAAATCAATTTGAAAAGACAAATCATCGACACAATTGCTTCATATGAGACAATCGTTATTCATCGCCATGTGCGTCCAGATCCGGATGCATATGGCTCACAATTAGGGTTAAAAGAATTAATTTTAGCAAATTATCCTGAAAAAAAGGTTTACGCTGTTGGGGAGCACGATTCATCCTTGTCGTTTTTAGCACAGCCGGATCAAATTGCAGATGAAGTATATGAAAATGCATTGGTTATTGTAACGGACACAGCAAATACGGAGCGTATTGACGATCAGCGCTATACAAAAGGCAAAATGCTTGTGAAAATTGACCATCACCCTAATGACGACCAATACGGAGACTTATTATGGGTAGATACAACAGCTAGTTCATGCAGTGAAATGATTTATGTGCTTTTTGAACAAGGTAAAGAAATTGCTGACTGGCAACTATCGGATGCATCAGCAAGATTGTTATTTGCTGGCATAGTAGGCGATACTGGTCGTTTCCAATTCCCGAGCACGACTGTCAAAACATTTAAAGTGGCTTCTGAACTTATTACATATAACTTTGATCGAAATGAAATTTTCGATGGTATGTATGAAATGGAGCCAAAGCTATTAACATTACAAGGCTATATTTATCAGAACTTTATAATGGACGAACATGGCGCGGCATATGTTAAGCTGACAAAAGAATTACTTGCGGAATATAACGTAGTGCCATCAGAAGCATCGCTGTTAGTGGGCTGTCTAGGGAGCGTAAAAGGAATTTGTGCATGGGTTATCTTTATAGAGGAAGAAGATCAAATTCGTGTCCGTCTTCGCTCGAAAGGTCCTGTTATTAATACGTTAGCGAAGGAATTCAATGGTGGTGGACATCCTCTTGCTTCCGGTGCTACAGCCTATTCTTGGCAAGAAGCACAACGTGTGATTACACGTTTGCAAGAAATTTGTAAAGCATATCAATAATTGAAAGGCGGGGATTCTTTTGACACATGTATATACACAAATGCATACGAGCGCGGATTTATTAAAGAGCACGATTCGGCTTGAACAATTGATCCCTTTTTTACAAGAACAAAATACGCAGGCCTGTGCAATTGTTAATTCAAAATTGTACGGGCTTTTGCCTTTTTGTAAAGCGATGCAGCAGGCAAATATACATGCTGTTATAGGGCTTTCAATAAAGGTGCAATGGGATACAACAACAATACCGCTTGTGCTATATGCGCAAACACAGGAAGGTTATCAGCATTTATTAAAAATTAGTAGTGCTGTTTCGATTAGAGAAGATGAAGTTTTACCTTGGAGATGGTTAGAAGGCTACGCAGCAGGCTGTATAGCGTTACTTTCGACAATGGATTTAGCGGATATAGCGCAATGGACAGACATGACTGGCGCGCTTCAACAACTGTTTGGAAAACGACTGTATGTAGGGATTGCAAGACCAGGAGGCATTATTGCTGACTATGAATCCATGGTTGCGCAGCACTGTGAAACTGAGAATATTGCAATTGTAGCAACACAGCATTGTTATTTTTTAAAACCGGAAGATCATTTTGCTTTTGAGGTTGCTAGAGCAATTGATACAGGGGACAAGCTTCAAGCAACAATGTTAACAGCTCATTTAGAACATTTTTATGTGCCGACAGAGGAACAATGGAAAGGCTGGTTTGTAGATCGTCCTGAATGGCTTGGGGCAAGCGCAGACATGCTCGCTAGCTGTGTAGCCAAAGTTCCCGAGATGCATGTTCAAATGCCGAAATTCCCGGTACAAGAGGGTGAAACAGCTGAAAGCATGCTTGTAAAAGAAGCGTTTTCAGGTTTAGCGGCGCGCTTAAAGTTGTCTGAAGTTCCGCCGGTTTATCAAGAGCGACTACACTATGAACTAGAAATAATCAGTTCCATGGGCTATGCCGATTATTTTTTAATTGTTGCAGATTTTATGCGCTTTGCTAAAGAACAGCGTATTTTAACTGGGCCAGGTCGTGGTTCATCAGCCAGCTCTCTTGTTGCCTATAGTCTTTCCATTACACAGGTAGACCCACTTGCCTATGGTTTACTGTTCGAACGATTTTTAAATCCTGAACGTGTCACATTGCCGGATATTGATATAGACTTTGTGGATAGTAAACGACACCAAGTGATTCAATACGTCGCACAGAAATATGGCAAGGCGAATGTAGCGCAAATTATTACATTTGGTACATTGTCAGCAAAAGCAGTAGCAAGAGATGTGGCGCGTGTTTTTGGCTTTGATGCTGAAGTGATGGAAAAAATCTCAAAAATGATTCCAAATAAACCGGGAATAACACTACAAAGAGCTGTGGCAGAATCACAAAACTTTCAAAGTTGGCTGGCTGAAGATGAAGCACATCGACGTTGGTATGACGTAGCTTTAAAATTAGAAGGCTTACCGAGAAATTCTTCTACCCATGCTGCTGGTATTGTACTGGCACCAACGCCATTAGTTGATACGGTGCCAATTGAAGATGGGCATGACGGGATCTATTGTACACAATGGCCGATGGGAGATGTGGAAGCATCAGGTCTGGTCAAAATGGACTTTTTAGGCTTGCGCAATTTAACCATTTTAGAGCAAGTACGTTGGTCTATTTATAAAGCAGGTGGGCCATGGATAGAATTTGATCGTATTCCGATGCACGATGAGCGCACATTTCAGTTATTGCAAAAAGGGGATACTGTAGGTATTTTCCAATTAGAATCAGATGGCATGAAACAAGCATTGCGTGATATATATCCAACACATTTTTCAGATATTGTGGCAATCAATGCACTGTATCGTCCAGGACCGATGGACTTTATTCCTGTTTATGCAAGAAGAAAGGCTGGTAAAGAACATGTAACGATGCCACATCCGTTGCTGGAGCCGATTTTACGTGAAACATTTGGCGTCATTGTTTATCAGGAGCAAATTATGCAGATTGCCGCTACGATGGCAGGATTTACGATAGGGCAGGCAGATTTATTGCGCCGTGCAGTTAGCAAAAAAAATCGTGACATATTGGAAGAACAACAAATTGCTTTTGTCAATGGGGCGTTGAAACAAGGCTTTAATCGCGTAGTCGCAGAGGACGTTTATGCGCTTATTGTGCGTTTTGCGGACTATGGCTTTCCGAAAAGTCATGCTGTTGCCTATAGTGTCATCTCATATCATATGGCGTATTTAAAAGCGCATTTTCCGCAAAGCTTTTATGCAGCTTTATTAACCAATGCAACAGGCAATGTAGAAAAAATTCAGCAGCTTGTTGCGGAGGCGAGTGAAAAGGGCATTGCATTTTATCCGCCATCGTTATTGCAAAGTACAAAATTTTTTACTGTTGAAAAGGATGGCATTCGCTATAGTTTAGCTGGTATTAAAGGCGTACCACATACGTTTTTAGAAAAAGTGGTAGCGTTGCGCAAAACAAATCCTGATGCTTTTCATAATTTATTTGATTTAGCTGTAGCGTTAAGTGCCCAACATTTTAAACCGAAAATAATGGAGCCACTCATTTATGCAGGGGTACTCGATTATTTAGGGAAGGATCGTGCTGTGCTTATCGCTACTTTAGAGGCGGCTTTTAAACAGGCAGAGCTTGTTCGCCCGACAGAAGAGGTGGATATTGAAACGGCAACTGCCTTTAGCTTTGGAAAACCGAAATATATGGACGCCGAAGCAATGCCACAGAAGGAAAAATTGCAGCATGAGAAAGAAACGCTAGGTTTTTATATTTCAGCACATCCTGTTGCCGACGAAAGAACAACGTGGGGCGATGTAACGACAACATGTGCGGAGCTTAAGCATACACGTGAAGGAACATATGTAAAAATGTTAGGCTTGGTTGAAGAAGTGAAAAAAATTAGGACAAAAAAAGGTGAGCAAATGGCCTTTGTCCAACTGCAAGATGAATTTGGCACAGTGTCCGTTACCTTATTCCCGCAAGTCTTTCAACTCGTACAGGAACTTTTGATTGAAGATGAATTGCTATATATTGAAGGCACACTTGAAAAACGCTTTGGTAAACCACAAGTGAAAGCAAAACATGCACAATCGACTAAAAAAATATAATATTAAACAAGAATTTGGAAACTGCATAGATTTTTATGCAGTTTTTTCTTTACTTTTTAACAGTTATTTTGTAAGATGTAGTCAATGCCAAAAAAGTGGTCAGACCACTTTTGAATAACGGGAGTTAATCATATGGATAAACAAACCGAACAAAAAAAAGTATTTTTAGAAATCGTTCAGCAATTGCGTCAACTTATTCGTATGGAAAAAATTCAAGCTGGAGAGAAGCTTCCTTCTGAACGTGTTTTATCAGAAAGGTTAGGTGTTGGGCGTTCCTCTGTAAGGGAAGCACTGCGCAGTTTAGAGTTACTTGGACTTATTGAAACGCGTCACGGTGGCGGGACATTTCTTGCCTCAACACATAAGCATCAGCTTGTCGAAGTACTGTCGATGTTTATATTAGAAGATGAAAAATCAAAAAAAGATGTCGAATTAACGCGACAAATTCATGAAAAGGAAGCAATTCGCGTAATAAGTTGTACAGAGATTCTTCGTACACTACCAGTGTGGGATAGTTTTTTTGTGAGGCTGGAAATTGAAGGAACAGTAAATTGTCGTGATGTCTTGCGAGAAATAATCATTACGTCTGGCAATCGACTTTCGCTGAAAATTTGGTTTCAACTGACGGCTTATGACGGTGACCGTTTAAATCGAAACTCAACGGAAGATGAAAAACTAATTCTTCAAACGATGTTGAAATCCATGCAGCTTGGCTACGAAAGAGAAGCATTGCGAGCTTACGAGCAGTGGATGGCTACTAGTCAAACTTTTTAAACAACAAAGGGGGAGTCAATCATGGCAATACGCGACATATTTAACGCAAATCGAAAAAAGAAACAGGATGGACAAGAAAAGGCATTTCCAGAAGGACTCATGACTAAATGTCCTGAATGCCGTCACATTCAGTTAACAAAAGAATTAGAAAAGCACCATAAAGTATGCACGAAATGTGGCCATCATTTTAAAATGACTGCGCAGGAGCGTGTAGCAGACTTCTTAGATGAAGGTTCGTTCGTGTCAATGGACGATCACTTACAATCAAGTAACCCACTGAATTTCCCTGCCTATGTAGAAAAAATTAATGCTGATCAACAAAAAACAGGCTTAAATGAAGCTGTTTTGACAGGTTTAGGTACGCTTGATGGCGAAGACATTGTTGTTGCCATTATGGATTCTCATTTCCGTATGGGTTCAATGGGTTCGGTTGTTGGTGAAAAGATTACGCGAGCAGTGGAAAAAGCGACTGAATTACGTGTGCCATTTATCATATTCACCGCAAGTGGTGGAGCGCGAATGCAAGAAGGTGTTCTGTCGTTAATGCAAATGGCAAAGACAAGTGTTGCATTAAAGCGTCATAGCAATGAAGGGCTATTATTTATTTCAATTTTAACGCATCCAACTACTGGTGGTGTTTCTGCAAGTTTTGCCTCAGTGGGGGATATTAATATAGCGGAACCTCAAGCACTAATCGGCTTTGCAGGTAGACGTGTTATTGAAGAGACGGTAAGAGAAAAGTTACCTAGTGATTTCCAAACTGCAGAATTTTTATTAGAGCATGGTCAACTAGATGCCATTTTCCATCGTAAAGATTTACGTAAACAAGTAGCTGTGCTTGTCAAAATGCATACGAAGGGTGGCGTACAACATGTCTAAAAATTTAGCTTTCGAAGAACCGGTAGTACAATTACGTGAGAAAATTGATGAATTAAAAACGATTGCTGCTGAAGCAGACGTAGATATGACAGGCGAGATTGAAAAGCTCGAAACACGTTTAACGCAACTAGAACAATCAATCTATGCCAATATGAAGCCGTGGGATCGCGTGCAAGTAGCACGACATCCAGAACGACCAACAACATTGCAGTATATTGAGGCGATGTGTGAAAACTTTATTGAATTACATGGAGATCGTACGTTTGGAGATGATGCGGCAATTCTTGGTGGGATTGCACTTTTTGAAGGACAACCTGTTACAGTTATCGGACACCAACGTGGGAAATCTACTAAAGAAAATATTCGTCGCAACTTTGGTATGCCACATCCAGAAGGCTATCGTAAGGCGTTACGTTTAATGAAACAAGCAGAAAAATTCAATCGTCCCATTATTTGTTTTATTGATACAAAAGGTGCTTACCCTGGGAAAGCGGCCGAAGAGCGTGGTCAGAGTGAGGCCATTGCTCGTAATCTAGTAGAAATGGCTGGCCTATCGGTACCAGTTATTAGTATTGTTATCGGAGAAGGCGGAAGTGGTGGCGCATTAGCTTTAGGCGTTGCAAACCGTGTATTTATGTTAGAGAACTCAACATATTCAGTTATTTCTCCAGAAGGTGCTGCTTCAATATTATGGCGTGATGGTAGCCTTGCTAAGCAGGCAGCGGAAGCGATGCGCATTACTGCACCAGATTTAAAAGAGCTTGGTGTTATTGACGGTATTATTCCTGAAATAACTGGCGGCGCACATCGCAATGTGGCAAAGCAGGCAATCTATATTAAAGAATGCATTAGTGACACACTAAATGTATTAAATTCTTTAAATGGTGAACAATTAATCGAAGACCGATATGAAAAATTTAAAAAAATCGGACAATATATAGAAGAATAGACAAAATCGCATAGCAAGCTCTGAAGGTCTAGTTCGTTAATATAAAGCGAAAAATTTTTAAAAAATGTTTAAATTTGGATACTTTGGAATGGAAAGAGTGTGTGAAAGCGCATTCTTTTCATTTTTTATGTAAAAGTTATGTATTTCTAGCTCCAGAACCCTTACATAGTTTGTTTTTTCGTGTTAATGTGAATAATATTAGATAACACTGCAGGAGGTTGTTCGACAATGAAAAAAATTGCCGTATTAACAAGTGGTGGAGATGCCCCTGGCATGAACGCAGCGATTCGAGCGGTCGTTCGTAAGGCAGCTTATCATGGAATAGATGTTGTCGGAATTAAGCATGGCTATGAAGGATTAATTAAAGGATCTTTTGAGCTACTTGATTTGGGCTCTGTAGGTGGCATCATTCAAAGAGGAGGTACCAATTTATTTTCAGCACGGTGCCCTGAATTTAAAGAAGATGCTGTCCAACAGCAAGGTATTGCAAAATTGCAAGAAGCAGGTATCGAAGGGCTAGTTGTTATCGGGGGTGATGGTTCTTACCGTGGAGCAATGGATCTTGTGAAAAAAGGTTTCCCGGTTGTTGGGGTGCCTGGCACTATTGATAACGATGTTCCTGGAACAGAATACACAATTGGCTTTGATACAGCCCTGAATACAGTCGTTGAATCAATCGATAAAATTCGTGATACAGCGACTTCCCATGAAAATTCTTTCATTGTTGAAGTAATGGGACGTGATGCAGGCGATATTGCATTGTGGGCAGGGCTTGCAGCAGGTGCTGAAACAGTTTTAATTCCCGAAGAAGATTATGATTTAGATGAGATCGTATCACGTTTAGAGCGTGGTGAGGCACGAGGGAAAAAGCATAGTATCATTATTGTTGCAGAGGGTGTAATGTCAGGTAGCGAGTTGGCAAAACTGCTAAAAGAAAAAACAGGCAAAGAAACGCGTGTTTCGGTTCTTGGTCATATTCAACGCGGTGGTTCTCCAACGGCACGTGATCGTGTTCTCGCAAGTCAATTTGGTGCACATGCAGTAGAGTTGTTAATGCAAGGTAAATCTGGTCGAGCTGTAGGTATACGCAACCATACAGTGATTGATTATGATATGCCAGAAGCTTTCGAAAGACATCATGAGTCAGATGTAAGCTTATATACTTTAATGAAAGAACTATCAATATAATTTGGCGTAAAACGGAGTGGGCAGAAAATGAGAAAAACAAAAATCGTATGTACAATTGGTCCAGCAAGTGAGTCACCGGAAATTTTAGAAAAACTAATTGAAGCAGGTATGAATGTAGCCCGCTTAAATTTTTCACACGGTTCACATGAAGAACATGAAGTTCGCATTAATTTAATTCGTGAAGTTGCAGAAAAGTGTGGGAAACCAGTTGGTATTTTGCTCGACACAAAAGGACCTGAAATTCGCACACATAATATGGAAAATGGCGAGCTGCATTTATCAGCTGGTCAAGTAATCGATATTTCAATGACCGAAGTAGAAGGAACAGAGGCAAGTTTCTCTGTAACGTATGATCGACTTATTGAAGACGTAGAGCAAAATTCAATTATTTTATTGGATGATGGTTTAATTCAATTACGTGTATTAGCAACGGATACAGAAAAAGGACTTATCCATACAATAGTGGAAAATGCCGGTGTCTTAAAAAATAAAAAGGGTGTTAATGTACCTGGTGTTTCAGTGCAACTCCCTGGAATTACGGAAAAAGATGCGCAGGATATTTTATTCGGTATTAAACAAGGTGTGGATTTCATTGCCGCTTCATTCGTTCGTCGAGCTAAAGATGTTTTAGAGATTCGTGAGTTACTTGAACAAAATGGTGGTAGCCATATTCAAATTATCCCGAAAATCGAGAACCAAGAAGGTGTCGATAATATCGACGAAATCATTTTAGTTTCAGACGGATTAATGGTTGCACGTGGTGACCTAGGTGTAGAAATTCCTGCTGAAGAAGTACCTTTAGTTCAAAAGAAATTAATTTTAAAATGTAACCAAGTTGGCAAACCAGTTATTACAGCAACGCAAATGTTAGACTCAATGCAACGTAATCCTCGTCCAACACGAGCTGAAGCAAGTGACGTTGCAAATGCCATTATTGATGGAACGGATGCAATCATGCTATCTGGTGAAACAGCAGCAGGGATTTATCCAGTAGAATCTGTACAAACAATGAACAAAATTGCACAACGTACAGAAAATTCATTAGACTATAAAGCAATTGTTTCTACACGTAGTCGTGAAAAAGAAGCAAACATGACAGAGGCTATTTCGCAGGCTGTTGCATATACATCGATCAACTTAGGTGTAAAAGCCGTCCTAGCTCCAACAGAAAGTGGTAACACTGCGCGTATGATTGCAAAATATCGTCCTGGTGTGCCGATCGTCGCTGTAACAGGCGCAGCAAACACTGCTAGTGCACTAACACTTGTATGGGGTGTCTATCCTGTAGTATGTCAACGTGTTACAACAACAGACGAAATTTTAGAGCTTGCAGTAGATGAAAGCTTAAAACATGGTTTTGTAACGCACGGTGATGCAGTTGTTATTACGGCAGGTGTTCCTGTAGGTGAAGCGGGTACTACGAACTTAATGAAAGTACACATTATTGGTGACTTACTTGCTCGCGGACAAGGAATTGGCAAAGCGTCCGTTATCGGTCATACAGTTGTAGCAAAAAATGCTGCTGAAGCATTAGCTTATGATACGGAAGGCTGTATTTTAGTAACGGTCGGTTCTGATCGCGATATGATGCCAGCAATTGAAAATTGTATCGGACTTATTACTGAAGAAGGCGGTCTGACAAGTCATGCTGCAGTTGTAGGGCTAAGTCTTGGTATCCCTGTAATCGTCGGCGTAAAAGAAGCGACAACATTAATTCGCCACGGTCAGGAAATAACAATGGATGCTGAAACAGGCGTAATTTACAAAGGACATGCAAGTGTTCTTTAATAGTTAGTGAAAAGGCTCTAGTATGGGGTAACCGTACTAGAGCCTTTTAAATAAAAGGATACATAGTTTGAAGGCCTATTGATTTTTAGTTGAAACTTATTGGGCTATAATAACGTATAGAAGGTAAAGCTTTTTCAATAGAAAGGAGAAAAATATGAAAAAAGTTTTTCTTAGTTTTGTTGTGTATGCATTAGCCGAGCTGGCGTTATTAATAGTTATTGGTCAAACTATTGGCGTTTTCAATACATTATTACTTGTTGTTGCAACGACAATCATTGGCATTTATATAGCGAAAAATAAAGGTATTAATTCCGTGAAAAACGTAAAACATATGGTAGCGCGAGGGGAAGCACCGGGACCTGTCTTAGTTGATGCAATGTTGAATTTTAGTGGCGGTGTACTTTTAGCATTACCTGGTTTTATCACCGACGTAATCGGTTTGCTATTGCTATTGCCAATAACACGTAAATTGTTCCAACCGCTTGTATTTTACTGGATGCGTAAAAAAATGAAAAAAGGCCAATTTATTATCGTTCAAAAATAGATTTTTCTTTTAGCTTTACAGCTAGAAATAAAAATATTGGGCTGAGTAAAATACCGTAAAAACCGAATAATAAGATGGAGGCAGCACTGATGAAAAACGTATGAAACGTACGTAATTGCAGGGTATTCGACCAAAGCATTGATTCAGCAAGCTGCCTTGTTAGTTGAACAAACAAATATAATAGCAAAATGGCTACACATAAAAAGGTATCGCCTTTGAAATAAAAGTAAATGCTCATTGGTACGAGAAAGACGCCGATGCCAAAGAACGGTAGTACATCTGCGAATGCAACAATGAAAGCTTTAATAATGGCTTGTTCAAATTGTAATAATAAAAAGCCGCCGCACAAAATAAGTAATGTTATTGTAAACAATTGAAACTCAACATATACAAAGTAATGAAACAATTGCATAACTTTAGAAAAATGAGATTGCCATTGATTTCTATATTTTTTTGGAACGTATTGAAAAAACCAATAACGAGATTTGCGAGTTTCGATTAACGCAAAATAGTAGGCAACAAGGAAAATAAAAACTTCAATAACATGCTTCATAAATATTTGAAATAAGTTGGCAGTATACACTACGATAGAATCGAAAATAGATAGCGATTTTTCTTGTAAAAACTGAATAAATATCGATTCGTATTCCGTGAACAATGGGAAGTTTTGAAGTGTGTCACGTATTTCTGGAAAGATGAGTATAATGCTATTTATCGAGATGACGATGAGGAGAGCAATACAAGAAAGTATCAGTATTTCAACAATAATGGCAGCAATCCAATAATTGATCTTACAGTACTTATGAAGAAAATTTATGATAGGGTACGTTGTAAATGATAAAAAAATAGCAAGTGATACAGGTAATACGAACCAGAGAATCACTAAGTAAAAAATAAATAGCAAAACATTAATAGTTCTTTCGTATGAAAAATATTTAATATTCCTCATTTTAACAAATTCACCCCAATTCAAATGAAAATATATTGTCAAAATATACAAAAAAACCTCTTTAGTACGTTTTTCTAGTCGCTCGTCCTACTTTTTCTTAATTTGAAGGATTTTCATTCACAAAGCTGTCAAAAATGATTATAATAACAATGTAAGCGATTTACTTAATGGTTCATGTGAGCAAAAACGTAAATGCTAAGGTTGAAAAAGCGTTTACAACAAAATTATTAGTATGAGGGAGCGATAATTTATGTCAGCAACAAAAGGTTTAGAAGGTATCGTAGCAGCGGAATCTAAAATCAGTTCAATTATCGATGACACACTTACATATGTTGGTTACAACATTGATGATTTAGCAGACAACGCATCATTTGAAGAGGTAATTTACCTACTATGGCATACTCGTTTACCTAAAGCAGACGAGCTTGCTGAGTTAAAACAACAATTAGCAGACAACATGTCTATTCCACAAGCAATTGTAGACCAATTCAAAACGTACCCACTTTCAACTGTACATCCAATGGCTGCACTTCGTACGGCAGTATCTTTACTTGGTGTATTCGATGAAGAAGCGGATGTTATGGATCCAGAAGCTAACTATCGTAAAGCAATTCGTCTACAAGCTAAAATTGCAACTGTTGTTACTGCATTTGCGCGTGTACGTAAAGGTTTAGAGCCAATTCAACCAAAAGCAGAGCTTAGCTATGCAGCGAACTTCCTATATATGTTAAAAGGCGAAGAGCCAGCACCAATCGAAGTAGAAGCGTTCGACAAAGCGTTAGTATTACATGCTGACCACGAATTAAATGCTTCTACATTTACTGCACGTGTATGTGTAGCTACATTATCAGATGTATATTCTGGTGTAACTGCAGCTATCGGTGCATTAAAAGGACCACTTCATGGCGGAGCAAATGAGCAAGTTATGAAAATGTTAACTGAAATTGGTTCTCTTGATAACGTTGAATCTTATATTCAAAATAAATTAGATAACAAAGAAAAAATCATGGGCTTCGGTCACCGCGTATACCGCAAAGGCGACCCACGTGCACCACACTTACGTGTAATGTCACAAAAATTAACTGAACTAACTGGTAAACCAGAGCTTTATGATATGTCAGTTAAAATCCATGACATGATTGTTGAACAAAAGAAATTACCTGCTAACGTAGACTTCTTCTCTGCGTCAGTATACGATTCTTTAGGTATCGATCATGACTTATTCACACCAATTTTCGCAGTTTCACGTACTTCTGGTTGGGTAGCACATATTCTTGAGCAATATGCTAACAACCGCCTAATCCGTCCACGTGCAGATTATGTTGGACCAGGCATGCAGAAATATGTTCCAATCAGTGAGCGCTGATTTGGAAAATATGCTAGAATATTTGGGACTGTGTTACCTATAACACAGTCCTATGATTATGAATTTAGGAGGCAACAAAAATGTCAAACAAAATTGTAGTTGAAAACGGCGTACTTAATGTACCAAACAACCCAGTAATCCCATTCATCGAAGGTGATGGTATCGGTCCTGATATTTGGGCAGCAGCATCACGCGTTATTGACGCAGCAGTAGAAAAAGCTTATAACGGTGAAAAGAAAATCGAATGGTTAGAAGTTCTAGCTGGTGAAAAAGCATTTAACCAAACTGGTGAATGGTTACCACAAGAAACTTTAGATAAAATTAACGAATACCTAATTGCAATTAAAGGTCCTCTTACTACACCAATCGGTGGTGGTATCCGCTCTCTAAACGTAGCTTTACGTCAACAACTTGATTTATATGTTTGCTTACGTCCAGTACGTCACTTTGATGGAGTACCTTCTCCAGTTAAACGTCCAGAAGACGTTGATATGGTTATCTTCCGCGAAAACACAGAAGACATCTACGCTGGTATTGAATTCGAATCAGGCTCTGAACAAGCTAAAAAAATCATCAACTTCCTACAAACTGAATTTGGTGTAAACCAAATCCGTTTCCCAGAAACTTCAGGTATCGGTGTAAAACCTGTATCTAAAGAAGGTACTGAGCGTTTAGTACGTTCTGCTATCGAGTATGCTATTAAACATAACCGTCCATCTGTGACTCTAGTTCACAAAGGAAACATCATGAAATTCACTGAAGGTGGATTCAAAAAATGGGGTTATGAATTAGCAGAAACTGAATTTGCTGATCAAACTTTCACTTGGAACCAATATGATGCAATTAAAGCTGATCAAGGTGAAGAAGCAGCAAACAAAGCACAAGCTGAAGCTTTAGCAGCTGGCAAAATCTTAGTAAAAGATTCAATCGCTGATATCTTCTTACAACAAATCTTAACTCGTCCAACTGAGTTCGATGTAGTAGCTACAATGAACTTAAATGGTGACTATATTTCTGATGCATTAGCTGCACAAGTTGGTGGTATCGGTATCGCTCCAGGAGCAAACATTAACTACGTAACTGGACATGCGATCTTCGAAGCTACTCATGGTACAGCTCCAAAATATGCTGGTTTAGATAAAGTAAACCCATCTTCAGTATTACTTTCAGGTGTATTAATGCTTGAACACTTAGGATGGCAAGAGGCTGCTGACATGATCACTAAATCTGTAGAAAATACAATCTCTTCAAAAGTTGTAACTTATGACTTCGCTCGTTTAATGGACGGCGCTACAGAAGTGAAATGTTCTGAATTCGCTAACGAACTAATTAAAAACTTATAATTTTTACGACTTAGCGTAAAAATGATAACTGTAACGATCCACAATCTTTCAACAGATAGCTGTTTAATGTAAAATTGGTTTGCTACAGTAATAATAGTACCTGGTTTAATCGAGGGAGAGAGAATTTATTCTCCTCCCTTTTTTAGCATATAATCTAAAACAAAAGGAGCGTATTCAAATGTCTTTGAAACGTAAAAAAATCTCAGTAATCGGTGGCGGATTCACCGGCGCTACTGCAGCTTTTTTAGCAGCACAAAAAGAACTTGGTGATGTTGTATTAGTAGATATCCCTCAAGCTGAAAAGCCAACTCAAGGTAAAGCTTTAGACATGTGGGAAGCTGCTCCAATACAAGGTTTTGATTCTTTTGTTAAAGGTACTTCTAACTATGCAGATACTGCAGATTCTGATGTGGTCATTATTACTGCAGGTGTCGCGCGAAAGCCTGGCATGAGCCGTGACGACTTAGTTCAAATCAACCAAGGCGTTATGAAAACTGTTTCACAAGAAATTGCTGCTCATTCACCAAACGCAACCATTATCGTATTAACGAATCCTGTTGATGCGATGACTTACACAGTATTCAAAGAAACTGGTTTCCCGAAAAATCGAGTAATCGGTCAATCGGGTGTACTGGATACTGCTCGTTTCTGTGCTTTTGTTGCAGAAGAGCTAAACATCTCTGTCAAAGACATTACTGGTTTTGTTCTAGGTGGCCATGGTGATACAATGGTTCCACTTACTCGATATTCTTTTGCTGGTGGTATTCCATTAGAAACGTTAATCGCCCCAGAACGTTTAGCGGCAATTGTTGACCGTACGCGTAACGGTGGCGCAGAAATCGTTAATTTACTTGGTAACGGTTCTGCCTATTATGCGCCAGCAGCTGCGCTTGTTGAAATGGCTGAAGCGATTATCAAAGACCAAAAGCGTATACTGCCATCGATCGCTTACTTAGAAGGCGAATATGGTTATAACGATATTTATTTAGGCGTACCAACATTACTTGGTGCAGATGGTATCGAAAAAATCTTTGAGCTAGAATTAACCGCCGAAGAAAAAACTGCGTTGGATAATTCTGCTGAAGCTGTAAAAGCAGTTATGAAAGTGTTAAGTTAATAAAAGTTTATGTAATCGAGTAGGAATCATTCTTACTCGATTTTTTTATTATACAGAAAGTTACTGTAAAAAACAGCCTCTTTTGTACTTCATACTATGCATAAACATAAAATGGTTATTCTGCTTTTCATTGTACTTTTAGAATAAAATTGATACTATGAATGTAGTATGATAGAAAAGGGGTTGGCATATCTTTGCTTCAAAAGAACAGTAAGCTTGGTCTCACTATTGATGAAATTACAGTTGGCGAGAAGATTCATATTACTGAAAAAATAGAAGATAAGGATTTATTGCTTTATTTAGGACTGACAAATGATAATAATCCGCTTTATATTCAACACGATTATGCAGCGATGACACCTTTTAAAAAGCCAATTGTACCAACGATTATGTTAAATGGCATTATTACGTCAGCTGTATCGAAGTATATACCTGGACCAGGTGCACGTATTATTGAACAGCATTTAACTTATTTAGAACCTCTCTATCATTATGAATTATTTGATACGCTTTTAGAGGTAACAGAAGTGAATAAAGTACAGAATACAATTACTGTATCTGTGCTCTCCTATAATGAACAAAAGCAGCTAGTAATTGAAGGAACATTGCTGGTGACACCACCACTGGCATTATAGCGAGTGTCTTGAGATTTGAAATGGGGGTTTCAAATCACTAACGGAGGCAATAAACATGACAAAGACTATTTTAGTTGTAGAAGATGAATTTTCGATTGCGACCTTATTAAAATATAATTTAGAGCAGGCTGGCTATTTCGTTGAAACGGCAGCAGATGGTTTAGAAGGGCTGAATAAGGCTATGGAAATACAGCCAGATTTAATCCTTTTGGATTTAATGCTACCGAAGCTAGACGGTATGGAAGTTTGTAAGCAAATTCGTCAGCAACGGATGAATACACCCATTATTATGCTAACAGCAAAAGATGATGAATTCGATAAAGTGCTTGGTTTAGAGCTAGGTGCTGATGATTATATGACGAAGCCATTTAGCCCGCGGGAAGTATTAGCGCGTGTTAAAGCTGTCCTAAGACGGTTTACACAAAACGTTGTATTAGAGGATAAAGATGAGCCTCAAGAAAAAATGTATGAATTTGGACAACTGCGTGTCTTTCCAGAGCGTTTTGAAGTATTTTTACAAGAAGAAGCACTTGAATTTACACCGAAGGAATTTGAACTACTTATTTATTTATTAGAAAACAAAAACCGTGTATTAACGCGTGATCAGCTATTGAGTGCTGTTTGGAAATATGATTTTGCCGGCGATACTCGTATTGTGGATGTGCATATTAGCCACCTTCGCGATAAAATAGAAGAAAATAGTCGTAAGCCGATGTTTATTAAAACAATTCGAGGTCTTGGCTATAAATTTGAGGAGCCGAAAACTTCATGAAATCAATGAGCAATCGCTTATTCTTGACATTCATGCTTTCACTCGGAACAATTCTAGCTGTCCTAATGATTGTTATAGGTCAGCTTTTTCCTGTTTATGTTGAGCAATACAACGAGCGATCGAGCACATTTAGTCAAGAAGCAATGGAAAAAATAATTGATGAACGGCAGATTTCTTTATCTGAAGAAGATAAAAATGCTTTATTAACTGCGCAAACAATCGATATGAAGGACTCGCTCCTGTCCTATGTTCGTGCTCGATTGTATGGCGTGTTAGCGATTTTATTTACCATTACGCTTATTTTAATTGCGGTAGTCAGCCGTTATATGATTCGTAATTTCACCGCACCGATTGATAATGTGACCGAAACAGCACTTGAATTGGCAAAAGGAAATTACCGTGCCCGTGCACACGAAAATGAACATGAACGCATGATGCCGCTTAGCCATTCTATTAATATTTTAGCGCGTAATTTACAGGATATTACGACGATAAGAGAGGTAGAAGAAGAAAGGCTAAAGACGTTAATTGAAAACATGGGAAGCTCTCTTATGATGATTGGACGTGAAGGCAATATTTCAATCGTCAACCGCGTGTTTTTAGAACGTTTTGGCATGCAACTAGAGCATGTGCAAGGAAAAGTTTTTCGAACGATTGGTTTACCGAAAACGCTTGAGCAATTTATAGACCATGTATTTTTAACAGAAATGCCCTATCGACAACAAATTAAAATGGAAGTACAACAGGAGCTATACAATAAGGAAGTGTATGGAGCACCGGTAATTGGCGACCATGGACGATGGCTAGGTGTGGTGATCGTTATGCATGATATAACAGAACTTGTGCGCTTAGAGCAAATCCGTAAAGACTTTGTAGCCAATGTATCACATGAACTTCGTACACCGATTACGTCGATTAAAGGTTTTTCTGAAACATTATTAGATGGTGCATATAAGGATGAAAAGATGCTATTATCCTTTTTGGAAATTATGCATAAAGAGAGCAATCGTCTGCAAATGCTTATTCAAGATTTATTAGAACTATCGAAAATCGAACAACATGGTTTCACCGTCAATATTATGCCAATGGGTCTGCAAGATGCGCTTATTCGCGGTGCAGAGTTAACAGGTCCACGGCTTGATGAAAAAAATATGAGCTTTCATGTGGATATCGCTCGTGATGTAGAAGTCATGGGGGACGCGAATCGTGTGATTCAAATTGTTACGAATTTAATCACAAACGCGATAACGTATTCACCTGAAAATACAACAGTAACGATTCGCTTGAAGGAAGATGACACCTACGGAATTATTGAAATAGAAGATGAAGGTATCGGCATTGAAAAACATGAAATAGCCCGTGTTTTTGAACGCTTTTATCGTGTAGATCGTGCACGCAGTCGAAATTCTGGTGGAACCGGTTTAGGATTAGCTATAGTGAAACATCTTGTAGAGGCACATCACGGCCGGATTCAAGTAGAAAGTAGCGTTGGTGTTGGCACAAAAATGATTGTTATGATACCGAAAAAATTAACAAATTCTTTACAATAATTATACGCAACATTCAAAATAGAGGGCTATACTATTTTATAGAAACCCCCTATTTTGTAATTGTAAGAGAAGACGATATTAATTAAGAAGTCTTGATATGCATGTATTTGAAGATTTCGATGGTTGCTACTTTAGCATTCACAACAAAGAGAATCTATTTCCAAAGTTTTTTTTGGAGATAGATTCTTTTCTGTTTTACACACGAATGAATTAGGTGTAAAGTATAGTAACATAATAAATTGAAAGAAGGTTGACCATGAAAATCGTCAAAAGTTTCGTGCAAATCGGCTATCTTTATATAATTTTATTTTTAGGGAATAGCATTGCACGTTTACTTCACTTGCCGATTCCAGGTAGTATAATTGGGCTGGTTTTACTATTTTTAATGTTACAGTTTCATCTTATTAAGCTAGAATGGATCGAGTTAGGCGCAGGATTATTACTTAGTGAATTATTATTGTTCTTTATTCCTTCGGCGATTGGTGTTATTGATTATGATGCATTAATCGGTATACAAGGTATGAAAGTTGTCGTTGTTATTTTAGTAAGTGCATTTGTTGTCATGCTTGCGACGGGGTATACGGCACAGTGGCTTGGCAGAAAGAAAGGTGATTCTGCATGACAATCGTTATTGCTGTCATCAGCTTACTAGGAACCATCGCTACTTTTTATGCTTGCAAAGCACTCTATCAAAAGTTTCAGAAAGAATGGCTTACGCCGATATTGATTACCCCGTTAGTAATTATTATCGTATTGCTCATAACCGGTACTTCTTATGCGTCCTATAATGCAGGGGCAAATATTTTGTCAAATTTATTAGGACCTGCAACCGTTGCCTTTGCAGTGCCGATTTATAAAAATGTTCATCTATTAAAAAAGCATGCTTTTGAAATTATCGTTAGCATTGCAGTTGGCTCAGCTGTTGCAATCGCATCGTCCTATATTATCGCATTAGTGGTTGGACTAAATAATGAGCTTGTTCATAGTTTAGTGCCACGTTCTGTCACAACACCTATTGCTATGGATATTTCCAATATGATAGGTGGTTCACCTACACTGACTGCTGTTTTCGTTATGACAACTGGTATTTTGGCTAGCTTGCTGGCACCAATCGTGATGCGAATATGCCAATTCAAAAAGCCGTCTGCTCGAGGCTTAATGCTAGGTATGGGTGCACATGGTACTGGTACGTCAAAAGCATTTGAATTGGGAGAACTAGAAGGAACCTTTGCTAGTCTTGCAATGATTGTAGCCGCTCTAATTAGTATTGTTTTATCCACTACATTTTTCCCGGTATTAGAACATGTCGTGATGAATATCCTGTTACCTTTAAGGTAACAGGATTTTTTTAATTGTGTGAAAATTGTTTGAGTGCCTGGCACCCAAACAATTTCATGTGTGCCCGACAAGCGAAGTGGATTTTTACATTTTAGGAGCTCTCCTTATGCATTTGACTTATATTTGAGTGTACTTTATGAAATTATTTTGAATCTTTTTAAATGCTATACCGTATACAATAGTACTAAGTAAAAGGGAGGAACAGACATGAGTGTGAAAAGGACACTAATGATGGTAGGACTTGGGATATTCGGCATTATAGCACTTATCGCGGTATTTACTTCGTGGTACACCGTCGATGAATCGGAGCAAGCAGTTGTTATAACATTTGGTCGAGCTGATGAAACAGTAACGAATCCGGGCTTACATTTGAAAATGCCGTGGCCGATACAATCCGTTGAGGTTTTATCGAGAGAAACATTTAGTTTACAGTTTGGCTATAAGCAAGATAAGGAAGGCGAATTAGTAACTTATGATGCAGAAACGAAAATGATAACTGGAGACTCCTATATCGTTTTAACAGATCTTGTTGTTCAATGGAAAATTACTGATCCTCGAAAGTACTTATTTAATGCACAAAATCCAGAAGAAATATTACATAGCGCTACATCAAGTGCGATTCGCTCTATCATTGGTAGCTCGACAATTGATGCTGCGTTAACAGATGGTAAAGCAGATATCGAAGCCAAAACAAGACAATTGCTTGTTTCCCTTATAGATAAATATGATATCGGGATTGGCGTATTAGGTGTCAAATTACAGGATGTAGAATTACCGAATGCGGAAGTACGTGCAGCATTTACGGCCGTAACAGATGCACGCGAGATGAAAAATACAAAAACGAATGAAGCGCAAAAATATAAAAACCAACGAATTAGTGAAGCTGAAGGTGAAAAGGACGCCATCATTTCAAAAGCAAATGGTGCGAAAACAGCTCGTATTGAGCAAGCTCATGGGGATGTCGCAGTCTTTAATAAAATGTATGAACAATACAAAGGTAACCAACAAATTACACGCGAACGTTTAATTTTAGAGACGCTTGAAAATGTCTTACCGAAGGCGCAAATTTATATTATGAATGATGATGGTAATACGATGAAGTATTTACCACTACAGCCGTTACAACCAACTACACAACAAGCACCAACAGAGCAACAGACAACAACTGAGAAAAAAGAAGGGAGCGGTAATTAATGGACCAAAAAAATAAAGATCTAGATAAATTTCTAAATTTTTTATCAGGGAAATCAAAAAATACTGCTCCGAGTGATGGAGACAATGTAATTAAGATGTCAAAAAAGGGCCCTTTAAATCCTAAAAAATATATATCTTTAATTGTTACATTAACAGTTGTATTCGCTGTTGCGGTCATTCTCTTTGCCAATGTGTATATTGTGAAAGAATCTGAATATGCAGTTGTTCGACAGTTTGGGGAAGTTGTTAAATTTGAACGGAATCCAGGCTTGAAAATGAAGGTGCCCTTTATTCAAAGTGTAACGACATTGCCTAAAAATCAATTAACATATAATATCTCTGAAGAAGAAATTAATACAAAAGATAAAAAGCGTATTATTATCGATAACTATGCAGTATGGCGTATTACAGATCCAAAAGCATTAATCTCCAATGCTGGAACACTGACGAAGGCAGAATCGCGAATGGCAGAATTTATTTATTCTGTAATTCGTACAGAGCTCGGGCAATTAAAATACGAACAAATTATTAATGATGAAAACTTTGATGATGAAAGCACTTCACGAGGTAGTTTAAATGACCGTGTAACAGCCCGTGTGAACGAACTATTGCTAAACGATAAATATGGCATTGAAGTAGTCGATGTACGCATTCGTCGCACAGACTTGCCGGTAGAAAATGAGCAATCTGTCTTTACGCGCATGGTTTCTGAACGTCAATCTACTGCACAGCTATATTTATCAGAAGGTGATGCGGATAAACGCCGTATTGAAGCACAAACAGATAGAGAAGTGCAAGAGATGCTAGCAAAGGCCAACAAAGAAGCATCATTAATACAAGCTGAGGGAGAAGCGGAGGCAGCGAAAATTTACAATAGCTCTTTCTCAAAAGACCCAGAATTTTATTCACTCTACCGCACGTTAGAATCTTATAAGAAAACAGTTGGTGAAGATACAGTTATTATCTTACCGTCAACGTCACCATATGCAAAAGTATTATCAGGCTATATAGAATAGTGTAATCCTTGCAGGGGTTAATAAAGAATAACTAAATTTAATAGATAGTACTATTTGATGGTAGCGAAGGCGGCGGCTCCTGCTCAGAACGCACACAGCGAAAGCAGAGGAATTCGGCTTACGGTGCAAAGCGTAAAGCGTCCGTCGTAGAAGTCATCAATGGCATAGCAAAAAGTGTTAGATTAAAATTGTAGTCAATCTAACACTTTTTTTCTTTTGACCTTGTAGTAATGTTCGTGTCTAAATTATGAAATTACTACTATCAAATAATTGGATGTATCATAGACTGCTATTTTCTGATAAAATGAGGATGTTTAAAAATGATAGATGGGGGTAATAGCTGTGAAATTAACCATTAGCACGTGGCTCCAGAACTTAGGGATTGCTTCTAGCATCGCATCGTTTTTTACACTTTTCTTTCGCATATCTGACTTTGCTTGGGTGACGAAAAGTGTTTATTATATTCCGGTATTTTTTGTGATTTTGTTTTTATTAGGATTGGTCATTGCAGAGGATGTACGCAAAGTTTTTAAAAAAATGTTCTGGTACGAGAAACGTCATGAACAACGTCCTATTTGGCAAGTTGGCATTGGTTTTATTTTCTTCCTGGCACAAATTGGCGTGGTCATGGTATTTAGTGCAGGACTAACACATTTAAAATTAGGTGGCATGCCTTTATTTTTCGTTATTGCTTTTATGAATGCCTTCATTATGACCGTTATTTATGAGGAAATTTTCTTCCGTAAAGAAAGAGCGAAGACGACAGTTAATAATAGTAAGTGAGTCGATTGCTAGAAGCAATTGACTTTTTTTATGGATTTGGCCAAAAAAACTGATGAAAATAAACTTCAAGTGATTTTTTCAACTGATATACGTCCTATGATTGGTAAAAAGTCAGCTTTCCCGATAAAGTAGAGGAAAGAGGCATTTTCAAACATACGTTTTCGTTTTACAATGAAAAGAACGACGATTTCAGGAGGAACTTAACATGACGAAGGAAAAATTACTATTACTCGACGGTAATAGTTTAGCTTACCGCGCATTTTTTGCGTTACCATTGCTAACGAATGATAGCGGTATTCATACGAATGCGGTATACGGTTTTACCACGATGTTACAACGAATTTTAGAGGAAGAACAACCGACGAAGATGCTCGTAGCTTTCGATGCAGGTAAAACAACGTTCCGTCACGATACCTTTACAGAATATAAAGGTGGCCGTCAAAAAACGCCACCAGAATTATCTGAGCAATTTCCTTATATTCGTAAACTAATCGATGCCTATGGGATTAAGCGCTATGAACTTGAAATGTACGAAGCTGATGATATTATCGGAACATTGGCGAAAGAAGCAGCGGGACAAGATATGGAAGTTATCATTGTGTCAGGTGACCGCGATCTTACACAGCTCGCAACGGATAAGGTAACAGTGTACATTACGAAAAAAGGTATTACTGAAATCGAAAAAAATACACCTGCCTTTATTGAAGAAAAGTATGGCTTAACGCCACTGCAAATTATTGATATGAAGGGTCTTATGGGGGATGCCTCGGATAATATTCCTGGCGTACCTGGGGTTGGCGAAAAAACAGCTGTTAAATTGCTAAAAGAACACGGTTCAGTTGAAGCATTATATGAAGCAATGGATACGTTAAAAGCTTCAAAAATGAAAGAAAAGCTTGTAGCTAATGAGGAACAGGCGATTATGAGTAAAAAGCTAGCTACAATTTTTACAGAGGCACCAATCGACATCACTTTTAATGATCTTGCTTACAATGGACCAAACGAAGAAGAGCTCATTAATGTGTGGCAGGAGCTAGGCTTTAAATCACTCCTTGAAAAAAGTGATTTTACTGTAGAAGAAGAACAACGTGCCCCATTTGCCTTTGACATTGTCCAAGAAGTGAAACAAGAGCACTTAAAAGATGTTATGGCATTTCATCTAGAGTTAGAGGACGAGCATTATCATACTTGTCAGCAGTTAGGTATCGCTTTAACAGATGGAACGAATACGTTTTATGTGCCATTTGATGCTGCCTCAAAATCCGATGTACTCCGTCGTTGGCTAGAAGATGCAACGAAAATCAAATATACTTCAGATTCCAAAGCAGCGCAGTCGGCATTGCAACGTGCGGGTATTCATTTAGCGGGTGTTGAATTTGACCTATTGCTAGCATCTTATATTAATAATCCGGCACTTAGTGGGGATGATGTGGCAACTTTAGCAAAAGATCTTGGCTACCGCGAAGTGCAAGCAAATGAAGCAGTCTATGGAAAAGGCGCAAAACGTGCGATACCTGCTAGCGATGTATTAGCGGAACATGTAAGCCGAAAAGCGTTTGCTGTATGGACATTACAACCTAAATTAGAGCAATTGCTAAAAGAAAATGAACAGTTTGACTTGTATAAAAACCTAGAACTACCACTGGCTTCAATTTTAAGCGAGATGGAAAGTGAAGGGATTACAGTAAACCGTGCAACACTAGAAACGATGGGGCAAGAGCTAAGTAATAAACTAGTCATAATCGAGCAGGCAATTTATGCGGAAGCAGGAGAAGCATTTAATATTAACTCACCGAAACAATTAGGTGTTATCCTGTTTGATAAGCTTGGTTTACCAGTTATTAAAAAAACGAAAACAGGCTATTCTACCGCCGCAGACGTGTTAGAAAAATTAAAGCCAGAACATGCCATTATCGAGCATATTTTATTGTACCGTCAGCTTGGAAAGTTACAATCAACTTACATTGAAGGCTTGCTAAAAGAAATTCATGAAGAGGACGGAAAAGTGCATACACGCTTCCAGCAAGCATTAACGTCAACAGGTCGTCTAAGTTCGACGGATCCTAACCTACAAAATATTCCGATTCGCTTAGAGGAAGGTCGTAAAATACGTCAGGCGTTTGTGCCATCACAAGAAGATTGGATTCTTTTCTCAGCCGATTACTCGCAAATCGAATTGCGTGTCCTTGCACATATGTCTGAAGATAAAAACTTAGTAGAAGCTTTCCGTGAAGGTATGGATGTTCATACGCGTACAGCGATGGATGTTTTCCATGTGACAGCTGATGAGGTTGATAGCAATATGCGTCGTGCTGCTAAAGCAGTTAACTTCGGTATTGTATATGGCATTAGTGACTACGGTTTATCCCAAAATTTAGATATTACACGTAAGGAAGCAGCTATCTTTATTGAGAAATATTTTGCCAGCTTCCCTGGTGTTAAAAAATATATGGATGACATTGTCCAAGATGCAAAATTTAATGGCTTTGTCACTACACTATTAAATCGCCGTCGTTATTTACCGGATATCACGAGTTCAAATTTCAATCTACGCAGCTTTGCGGAGCGAACAGCGATGAATACACCGATTCAAGGAAGTGCTGCCGATATTATTAAAAAGGCAATGATTGATATGGATGCACGTTTGAAAAAGGAAAATATGCAAGCGAAGCTTCTTCTACAGGTGCACGATGAATTGATTTTTGAAGCACCTAGAGAAGAAATTGCCTTGCTAGAAAAAATTGTACCAGAGGTTATGGAAAATGCCATTGAACTGAATGTTCCATTAAAAGTGGACTTCGACTATGGAGCTACTTGGTACGAAGCGAAGTAAGGAGGGGTAACATGCCTGAATTACCAGAGGTAGAAGGTGTTGTGCAGGCATTAAAGCCAGAAATCGAAGGGCGCACAATTAAGCAAGTCCAACTATCAGAAATTATTCGCTTTTCTTATGATGAAGGAAAGCAATGTATTGTGAAGCAAGCTGAGCCTGATGCATTTGAGATGGCATTATCTCAAATGACGATTACTAAAATTGAGCGCCGTGCAAAATATATATTTTTTCATTTAATGAAAGAAGACATGTCCTATGTGCTAGTTAGTCATTTAGGTATGACAGGGGCATGGTTTATCGTCAATACGCCTGAAGAAATTAACGAAGAGAAATTTAGAAAGCATATCCATGCGACTTTTCAAATGGCAGACGGTGGCTATTTAATTTACTCAGATATTCGTCGCTTTGGCGAACTGCGATTTTTAACGAAAATTGAAGATCATGCACCATTAACAAAAATGGCGCCAGAACCGTTTGATGAAGCAGCATGTGATTATTTTATAGCGAAATCATTGTTGCCGAAATACGAGAAAAAAGCTGTGAAAGAAGTTATTATGGATGGGCAAGTAATTTCTGGCTGCGGCAATATTTATGCGACGGAGGCGTTGTTTGAGCAAAAAATTCACCCGGCGCGTAAAATGAACCGCATCAGTGAAAAGCGCAAACGTGCCCTGTTTAGTGCCATTGTAGATGTCTTGCGTCAAAGCATTGAAGCAGGAGGCTCAACAATTTCAGATTATCGCAATATTAACGGTGAAGCAGGGAGCATGCAAAATCGATTAAAAATGTATGGCAAGAAAATATGCCCTGTATGTGGTACGGGGACGAGTCAAATGACAATTGGTGGACGCACATCTGTGTTTTGTCCAAGTTGTCAACATTAAAGGGGAATGAACTATGATTATCGGACTAACAGGTAGTATTGCGAGTGGTAAGAGTACAGTCGCGAAAATGATGACAGCACTAGGGTTACCGATTGTCGATGCAGATATTGTAGCACGTGATGTTGTAGAACCAGGAACGGAGACATTGGCACTCATTGCCAAAAATTTTGGTGATGATATCTTGCTGGAAGATGGCACATTGAATCGTTCGAAACTGGGGGATATTATTTTCCATGAGCCTGCGAAACGTAAAATTTTAAATGATATTATGCACCCTGCTATTCGTCAGGAAATGCTACGCCAACGTGATGCGTATATAGAGGCTGGACAAAAAGATGTTGTGATGGATATCCCACTCCTTTTTGAAAGCAAATTACAACATTTTGTTGAGCGGATTTTAGTTGTTTCCGTTAGTGAAGAGGTACAACTTCGCCGATTAATGGAGCGCAATCAATTGTCAAAAGAAGATGCGCTAGCTCGTATGCATTCACAGTTACCGATGTCTGTGAAAGAAAAAAGTGCACATGCTGTTATCTACAATAATGAAAATTTACAGCAAACAGAAGAGCAGTTACTGAAGATTCTTACGCATTGGGGTGTACTGTAGTCGAAATGTGCGGGGATTGTTAGGAGCTAGCGATGCTTTTCACTTCGGTCGTGGCTTTCCGCTCAGCACAGTGTAAGTCTTTGGAGATGCGCGGAAGTGGCATGCTCATCCGTCGCTCCTTAGGACACAGTAAATTATGTTATGCTATTTAAAGTTTAGTAATACATTGGACAATTGCCTGATAGAGAGGAATATGTCTAAAGAGATGTTTAATTTGAGTTGAATATTACTTTTGCGCAGCGATGATCGCTGCGCATTTTTTTGTTTTTATGCGCAATAATAAGCATGAAGCACTGTATTTTTTCATTTCCAAAAAGGTGCTATTTTTCAGAAAATAAGAACTTTTTTATTATCAATATATAATGTTCATCTTTTTTAAAATTGTGTTATACTAATTACCGTAAAGTAAGTATATAATGAATATGAGTATGCACTCACAGGAGGATTTTATAATGACAGTATCAGTTGCTATTAATGGTTTCGGACGTATCGGACGTATGGTTTTCCGCCAAGCGATCATGCAGGATGAATTAAATATCGTTGCGATTAACGCAAGCTATCCAGCAGAAACGTTAGCACATTTGATTAAGTATGACACAAATCACGGAACATTCGAAGGTACGATTGAACCTGCAGGGGATGCTTTAATTGTCAATGGTAAACGTGTCCAAATTATTAGTGAACGTGATCCATTAAAATTACCATGGGCTACAATGGGCGTGGATATTATAATTGAAGCAACTGGTAAATTCAATGATCGTGAGAAAGCAGCAATGCATTTAGAAGCGGGCGCGAAAAAAGTTATTTTAACAGCACCAGGTAAAAACGAGGACGTTACAATTGTTTTAGGTGTAAATGATGAAAAACTTGATGTTGAAAAACATGATGTCATTTCAAATGCTTCTTGTACTACAAACTGTTTAGCACCAGTTGCAAAAGTGTTGAATGATACATTCGGCATCGAAAGCGGTTTAATGACGACAGTTCACGCTTATACAAATGACCAAAAAAACTTAGATAATCCACATAAAGATTTACGTCGTGCGCGCGGTTGTGCACAATCAATTATTCCAACTTCTACAGGTGCTGCTAAAGCACTGAAACTAGTGTTACCAGAATTGGAAGGTAAAATTCACGGTATGGCACTTCGTGTACCTACACCAAACGTATCATTAGTAGACCTTGTTGTAGATTTAAATACAGATGTGACAGTTGATTCTGTTAATGCTGCATTTGTGAAAGCAGCAACTGAAGGGCCAATGAAAGGCATCTTAAACTTCTCGATCGAGCCACTTGTATCTGTTGACTACAACACAACAACGTTCTCTTCAACAGTTGATGGCCTGTCAACAATGGTAATGGGTAATCGTAAAGTGAAAGTACTTGCTTGGTACGATAACGAGTGGGGCTATTCTGCACGCGTAGTAGACTTGGTGAAAAAAGTTGCCAATGCATTAGAAACAGTAAAAGCTTAATGACGTTTTCAAACACTTTAGCACATTGAAATCTTAATGGTTTCAATGTGCTTTTCTATTTAGAGTGCCAGGCACCCGAAATATTCAGAATTGTTTGAGTGCCAGGCACGTGGATGAATGCGCTTTTCTTACTTGTAGGAAATTTGTTATAATATAAATATCAAATTGTTGTGGAATCAGGAGAGTAAAAATATGAGATGTCCTTCTTGCCAATTTAACGGAACACGTGTAGTGGATTCGAGGCCAGTAGATGATAATAAAGAAATTCGTAGACGTCGTGAATGTGAGTCGTGTGGCTTTCGTTTTACAACGTTTGAAAAAATTGAAGAGACACCGTTAGTCGTTGTGAAAAAGGAAGGCTCGCGTGAAGAGTTTAGCCGCGAGAAGGTTTTGCGCGGTCTTATTCGTGCTTGTGAGAAGCGTCCTGTCGCTCTAGATGTATTAGAGGAGCTTGTAATGTCCATTGAAAAGGACCTTCGCCGTATTGGAAATGCTGAAGTACGCTCAGAAGATGTCGGGGAAATGGTAATGGACCGCTTGGCGAAAATCGATGAAGTGGCCTATGTTCGTTTTGCTTCAGTTTATCGCCAGTTTAAAGATATCAATGTTTTTATTGAGGAAATCAAAGAAATTATTCAACGTCAAACAGAAAAAAAATCATAGCAAACAGAGAGGGTGACTGACGTTGATACATCTGTATAAAGAATTGCAGCCGGCTGATACTTTTGACATTCGTCTACCTCATGCGCTTTCCACGATGGAACGTCAGTTAGTAACGTTATTTTATCAACCGTTAACCGGTGCTGAACCTATTAGTCTTTATTTAACGTTATGGGCAGAAGCAGAACAAATGCCAAGTCAGCAAATGAATCATTATTATTTAATGAATGTCCTTGGACTGCCGATAGGTAAAGTGTTCGAAGCCCGTATTGCGCTTGAAGCAATCGGTTTATTGCGAACTTGGAAAAAAGAAGAGGCAGATCAGCGAAGCTTTGTATACGAGCTCATGCGCCCTCTTGATGCAGATAGCTTTATGAAAGATCCACTATTATCCATGTTTTTGTTTAGTAAAATCGGAGAGCAGGCCTATCGCAAGTTGCGTCAACGTTTTATTCAGCCTGTAAAGGGTACAGAATTTAAAGAAGTATCACGTGCCTTTATGGATGTTTTTAAACCGGTCAGTACGAAAATTCCTGCCGAATTGCAAGGAGGAATTGAAAGTAAAGAAAATAAGCAAAAGGTCTATCCGTTTTATTTTGAGCAATTTGACTTTGACTTGCTTCAGGCAGGCTTATCTGACCAGTTAGTACCAGCAAGCTTATTGACGCTTGAGGTGCGTGAAGCCATTGCAAAGCTAGCATTTTTATATCATTTAACAGCGTTAGATATGCAAAAGGTCGTTATTTTAGCGCTTGATGACGAATTAGGTATATCACTCGAACGTTTGCGCAAAGCAGCAGCTGATTTTTATAAGCTGACCGTTTCCAAAGAGCCGCCAAAGCTTGCCAAAGTATTTGCTTCACCGGTAGAGGAAGATGCTGTTCAAAAAACGAAAGATCAGGAGTTACAACATTATTTGGAGTCAACGCCTCCTGTTCAAGTGCTACGAGATATTAATAATGGCAAGGAACCATTGCAAACATCTGTCCAATTAGCTGAGAGTTTAATCGTACAGCATGGGATGCCGGTAGGCGTGGTCAATGCATTGCTTGAGTACGTCATGCTATCGACGGATATGAAGCTTCCGAAGAAGTATGTAGAAACTATCGCTGACCATTGGGTACGTAAAAATATAAAGACGGCGAAGGAAGCAATGGAACTTGCGCGCCAAGAACATGATAAGTATACAACGTGGAAAAATAAACCGCAGACGCCAAATAAAAATACGCAGTATGTGAAAGGGCGAGCCAATAATCAGCATAAGGAAAAAGTGCCTGAGTGGTTTTATAAACGCAATGAGCAACCTGAGGAAAGCGCGTCTGCTTCAAGCACGATGGATTTTGAAAAAGAGCGTCAAAAAATATTAGCCATGCTTGGAAAAAGCGATAAGTAAGGTAGGTGAATGGCAATCGAACCAATTAACAAGCCATTAAACAGAGCAATAAAAGTACCATCATTTCAAGAGCGATATGAAGCGATGCGTAGAGAAATTTTAGAACACCCTAGAGTACAAGCATTTTTAGCAGAAAATGCAGAAGAGTTAAGCTATGATGCAGTCGAGCGCAATTTACCGAAACTTCATGAATTTATTAGTCAATCAACCGTTTGTTGTGGCTGCGATCATACAGCTCATTGTACCAACTATTTAAAAGGTTTTATTCCAACATTACGCGTAGTGCGTAATACAGTTGAAATTGATTACGTGCGCTGTGAACAAAAAGTACGTGAGGAAGAACGTCGTGATGTTACGAATATGATTGCCAGTATGCATATGCCGAAAGACGTGCTGCAAGCAACCATCCAAGACTTAATGATTGATGATGAATCAAGGGTGCTTATCGCGCAACAGGCAGCACAATTCGTTAAGAAAACGGAAGAAACGGGGCAGCTTCCGACGAAAGGTTTTTATTTATATGGCAAGTTCGGCGTAGGAAAATCTTTTGTACTTGGTGCACTTGCGAATGAATTAGCTTCTAAGAAAATACGTTCAGTAGTCGTTTTCGTACCAGAATTTTTGCGCGAAATGAAAAATGCAATCGGTGATAACACATTAAATGAAAAAATAGATTATGTGAAAAAAGCACCTGTGTTGATGCTCGACGATTTAGGGGCAGAAACGATGTCAGCGTGGACGCGTGATGAAATTTTAGGGACAATCTTCCATTATCGAATGGCAGAGCAATTACCAACATTTATTACATCTAATTTTAATTATGATGAATTAGAACACCATTTAGCGCAGTCTCAAAAAGGGGATATTGAGGTTGTAAAAGCTGGCCGAATTATGGAACGTGTGAAAGCTTTAACAGAGCCGATTGAAATGCGTGGCAAAAATCGACGATTATAATATTGACAGTTGCATTTTACGACAATCGAGCGTATACTGTCACATATACTATATATCTCAATGCAATGATGAGGACATGAATTTTGTGTAACGGCTTTTAGAGAGGGAAGTCATCGGCTGTAAACTTCCTAGTTTGGGCACAATTTTTACTACCTACTGAGCAGCGAAAGGGAAAATCTTTCGCCGGTCCCTAGCCCGTTAGCTAGCCTTGAGCTTCGTCTGACAATTTGGTCGGAAGGAAGAAGGGTGGAACCACGAGCATACGCTTCGTCCCTTTTGTGAGGGACGGGGCTTTTTTGTTTTTCACGGATTTTTTATTGCTCAATGAAACACCCCATCATGCATCACACAATTAACCACATAAGGAGTGCAAAAAAATGTCAGACATGATTAAATTAACGTTCCCAGATGGCGCTGTAAAGGAATTTGCAAAAGGCACATCTACTGATGATGTAGCATTATCTATTAGCCCAGGACTTCGTAAAAAAGCATATGCAGGTAAAGTAAATGGGGAATTAGTAGATTTAAAAACACCAATTGAAGAAGATGCAACAATTGCCATTATTACGCAAGATGATGCGGAAGCATTAGAAATTCTTCGTCACTCAACTGCCCATTTGACAGCACAAGCGATTAAACGTCTATTCCCAGAGGTGAAGCTTGGCATTGGTCCAGTTATTGAAGGTGGCTTCTACTATGATATTGATGCACCAACACCAATTACTGCTGAAGACCTTCCAGCAATCGAAAAAGAAATGAAAAAAATCATTGCTGAAAATTTAGAGGTAGAGCGCAAAAATGTAAGCCGTGCAGAAGCACAAGCCATGTATGAAGAAATTGGCGATGAGTATAAATTAGAATTACTTGAAGCGATTCCAGCTGATGAGCAAGTGTCTATTTACTACCAAGGTGAATTTTTCGACCTTTGCCGCGGTATTCACGTACCATCAACAGGTAAACTACGCGAGTTCAAATTATTGTCATTAGCAGGTGCTTATTGGAGAGGAAACTCTGATAACAAAATGCTGCAACGTATTTACGGTACGGCTTTCTTCAAAAAAGAAGAGTTAAAACATCACCTTCAAATGTTGGAAGAGGCAAAAGAACGTGACCACCGTAAAATCGGTAAAGAATTAGAATTATTCACTACTTCTCAAAAAGTAGGTCAAGGTTTACCGCTATGGTTACCAAACGGTGCAACAATCCGCCGTGTTATTGAGCGTTATATTGTAGATAAAGAATTATCTCTTGGCTATAAACATGTATACACACCAGTACTTGGTTCAAAAGAGCTTTATCAAACTTCTGGTCACTGGGATCATTACCAAGATTCAATTTTCCCACCAATGGAAATGGACAATGAAACATTAATTATGCGTCCGATGAACTGTCCACACCATATGATGGTTTACAAAAACAGCATGCACTCATACCGTAACTTACCATTACGTATTGCTGAGCTTGGTACAATGCACCGTTATGAAATGTCAGGTGCGGTTTCAGGATTACAACGTGTACGTGGGATGACGTTAAACGATGCGCATATCTTCGTACGTCCAGACCAAATTAAAGCAGAGTTCCAAAAAGTTGTACAATTAATTTTAGAAGTATATAAAGACTTTGATTTAAAAGATTACTCATTCCGTCTATCTTACCGTGACCCAGCGGATACAGAGAAATACTTCGATGACGATGCAATGTGGGAAAAAGCACAAAGCATGTTAAAAGAAGCGATGGATGAGCTTGGCTTAGATTACTTTGAAGCTGAGGGTGAGGCTGCGTTTTATGGCCCTAAACTTGACGTACAAGTAAAAACAGCGATTGGTAAAGAAGAGACATTATCAACTGTACAGTTAGACTTCTTATTACCAGAACGCTTTGACTTAACATATGTTGGTGAAGATGGTAAACCACATCGTCCAGTCGTTATTCACCGTGGTGTTGTGTCAACAATGGAACGTTTCGTAGCGTTTTTAATTGAAGAATACAAAGGTGCATTCCCAACTTGGTTAGCACCAGTACAAGTAGAGGTTATTCCGGTATCAAACGAAGCTCACTTCGACTATGCAAAACAAATCGAAGAACAGCTGACAGCAGCAGGTTTACGTGTGGAAATGGATGACCGCGAAGAAAAACTTGGTTATAAAATCCGTGAAGCCCAAATGAAAAAGATCCCGTACATGCTTGTTATTGGGGATAAAGAAGTTGAGGCAAACGGTGTGAACGTACGTCGCTACGGCTCAAAAGATTCAGAAACAATTTCTTTCGAGGACTTCTTAGCGACTATTAAAGCAGAAGTTGCACGTTTTTAATTGAACAAAGTACTTGATTAACTTTAATGATTTGTACTATAATGACGTATAAATTGTAAATGTATTGCACATACTAATAATAAGATTGTAAAAAACATATTTGACAATCTAAATTGTACATGCTAATATAATGAAGGTTAATGAATACAAAGTTTGTGGTTGAAGTAGAGGCTGCCCGCTTCTCACCTGATACAACGCTTAGGCTGTGAACAGGTATGACACGTTGAATTGTTTTGCGTACACTACGCATGCACATATAGCGGGCGGACATCTTCAAAATGTCCGTCCTTTTTTTATGGACATGACAAGAGGATGTACCGTTCAACCGGGCAAGGCTTTGCCCAAACCATGTATTCGCGACAACTACTTGGAGGTGGATTACTATTAGCAAAGACATGTATGTAAACGAAGGCATTCGCGCACGTGAACTTCGATTAATCGATCACAATGGTGACCAGCTTGGTGTAAAGACACGTAACGAAGCGCTAGAAATCGCCACTCGTGTGAACTTGGATCTTGTCCTTGTGGCCCCTCAAGCCAAGCCGCCAGTCGCTCGTATCATGGACTATGGTAAATTTAAGTTTGAACAGCAAAAGAAAGACCGCGAAATTCGTAAGAATCAAAAAGTCATCGTAATGAAAGAGGTTCGCTTGAGCCCAACAATCGATGAACATGATTTCCAAACGAAGCTACGTAATGCGATTAAATTCCTTGAAAAAGGCGATAAAGTGAAATGTAGCCTACGTTTCAAAGGTCGTGCGATTACACACAAAGATATTGGTCAACGTGTGTTAGATCGTTTTGCTGAAGCTTGTGCTGAAGTATCTACGGTTGAACAAAAACCGAAGATGGAAGGCCGAAGCATGTTCTTAGTTCTTCAACCAAAGAACGAGAAATAGTATTAGACGAAACAGTTTAGGAGGAATTCGACATGCCAAAAATGAAAACTCACCGTGGAGCTGCGAAACGTTTCAAAAAAACGGGTTCAGGTAAATTAAAATATGACCGTGCTTACGGAAGCCACTTATTCGCAAACAAATCTACAAAACAAAAGCGTCACCTACGTAAAGGTAAAGTTGTATCATCTGGTGACTTCAAACGCATCAAATCATTACTTGTTTACATGAAATGATTGACTACACAAAATAAACTAATATTCATTTTTTAATGAAAAGCAGGAGGTAATTTATATGCCACGCGTAAAAGGCGGAACAGTGACGCGCAAACGTCGTAAAAAAGTATTGAAATTAGCTAAAGGTTACTATGGTTCAAAACATACATTATATAAAGTTGCTAACCAAGCAGTAATGAAATCAGGTCAATATGCTTACCGTGACCGTCGTCAGAAAAAACGTGATTTCCGTAAATTATGGATCACTCGTATCAACGCAGCTGCTCGTATGAATGGTCTTTCATACAGCCGTTTAATGCACGGTTTAAAAGTTGCTGGTATCGAAGTTAACCGTAAAATGTTAGCTGACTTAGCTGTAACTGATGCTGCAGCATTCACTCAATTAGCAGAAGCTGCTAAAAAAGCAGTAGCGAAATAAAAAAGAGCGACTTAGTCGCTCTTTTTTATTTCTGCCCCGAAAATGAAGTGACAGGGGCAAAATAAGGTTTCTGCCCTGAAAACGAAGTGACAGGGGCAAAATAAGGTTTCTGCCCCGAAAACGAAGTGACAGGGGCAAAATAAGGTTTCTGCCCTGAAAACGAAGTGACAGGGGCAAAAATAAATGTATCAATTGCTGCCCTAAAAGAGGAAGCGACAGGTACTAATAAATTAGTGTATAGTAAAGACTGATGGAGTTATTACATCAGTCTTTTTACATAGGAGGTTATGTTAATGGTCCAAGCATTACTTGCCTATATGGCAATTGTGTCAGTCGTACTGCTCGTCATGATGGGCATGGATAAATCGCGTGCAAAAAAGCATGAATGGCGGATTGCGGAGCGGACGTTATTTACTTTAGCAATAGCAGGTGGAGCTGTTGGAGGCGTATTAGGCATGTATTTATTCCGTCATAAAACACGGCATAATAGTTTTGCATTCGGCTTTCCATTGCTTGCGGCTATTCAAATTTTTATACTTGTGCAATTATGGGGTAGCCCCTTATAGAAAGCTTGAATTGTGTGAGAATTGTGTGAGTGCCTGGCACTGACACATCCTCATGTAGAGGATGTGTTACGCATAAGTTGTTCAATGGGTTGCTTCCAATTAATTTTAGCGTTAGGATAGTTAAATAAAATTTCTTGCTGTAGATACTCGAAGTCACTTTTTGTAAATCCTTGTAAAGTGGCAGCATCACGAGCACCAACGAAAATTGTAACGACCTCAAATGCATCTTCGGTTGTACCTAAGTATTTTTCGCCCTCAAAAAGTGCACCCTTAAAAGAAATAAAGAAATTCTTTCGAACATTTTTTACGTCATCGTAAAAGTAATAGTGGCCTTTTTCATAGGCCTCATCGAGTTTTCGTTTAGGATCGGTTATATATCGTATCGCTTTATAGAATACATAGATAATAAGCGCAATCACAGCAAGTCGAATAAGTAACGGTAACATGATAAAATTCCCCCTTGAAGAAAGGTTATTCCTTCCTATACGATTGGGGGAGACATTTAGTTTCACTTTAAACAAAAAAATTTTTAAAAATATAGGAGAAAAAAATGAACTTACAACAATTATTTACAATGCAAAAAGAACTAGATCAGTTTATTGAAAAAACACAAAAAATTGAACGTGATGTTTTTAAAGAAAAAGGCTTGGCATTAATGGTGGAGCTAGCAGAGCTTGCCAATGAAACGCGTTGCTTTAAGTTTTGGAGTACGAAAGGGCCATCAGCACGTGAAGTAATTTTAGAAGAGTATGTAGACTCTATTCACTTTATATTATCATTAGGCATTTTAAAAGGTTATACATCGATCGAAAAATGGCCAGTGATAGAGGAAAAACGTGACTTAACGGAAACATTTTTAATGACGCAAAACTATATATTAACGTTTATTAGTAATCCATCAGAGCATAGTTATTTTGCTATATGGCAATGCTATGGGTTAATTGCGTATAATCTCGGTTTCACGTTTGAGGATGTTGTGTCCGCTTATATTGAAAAAAATGAAGAAAATTATAATCGCCAACGTAGCGGCTATTAATTTACTATACGAAAGAGTAAAAAAAACACCAATTTTCAGACGATTCACTAGGAATATTTCGGTAAACGAAGTATAATAGAGGAGATACAAGATGTAGGAGGCAAAAGGATGACACAACTAGATTCAACTTTGCAAATGTTTAAAGATTTAACAGATGCGAATGGTATTGCAGGTAATGAACGTGCACCACGTGAGGTCATGAAAAAATACATCGCACCATACGCAGATTCTGTAGAAACAGACAACTTAGGTAGCGTTATTGCTAAAAAAGTGGGCGATGAAAATGGCCCTAAAATTGTCGTTGCAGGTCACTTAGATGAAGTTGGCTTTATGGTGACTCACATCGATGATAAAGGATTTATCAAATTCCAAACAGTTGGTGGCTGGTGGAGCCAAGTAATGCTTGCGCAACGCGTAACAATTACAACACGCAAAGGTGAAGAAATCATTGGGGTAATCGGTTCAAAACCACCTCATATTTTACCAGCGGATGTACGTAACAAAGTAGTAGACATTAAAGATATGTTTATCGATGTTGGTGCAGCATCTAAAGATGAAGTACTTGATTGGGGCGTACGTCCTGGTGATATGGTAACCCCTTATTTCGAATTCAATGTAATGAAAAACGACAAATATTTATTAGCAAAAGCATGGGATAACCGTATTGGTTGTGCGATTGCCATTGATGTTATGAAAGCATTGAAAGATGAAAAACATCCAAACATCCTATATTCTGTAGGGAACGTACAAGAAGAAGTTGGTCTTCGTGGTGCGAAAACAGCGACACATAAAATTCAACCGGATATCGGCTTTGCTGTTGATGTAGGTGTTGCAGGAGATACACCAGGCGTAACTCCGAAAGAATCAACAAGTAAAATGGGTGCTGGCCCACAAATCGTTGTCTATGATGCTTCGATGGTATCACACCGTGGTTTACGTGAATTTGTTTTAGATGTGGCGGATGAAAACAATATCCCATATCAATTTGAAGCAATGGCTGGTGGCGGTACAGATGCTGGCTCAATCCACGTAACGGCAAATGGTGTACCGGCTTTATCAATCGGTATTGCCACACGCTATATCCACTCACACGCAGGTATTTTACACCGTGATGACTACGATAACGCTGTGAAGCTAATGGTTGAAGTTATTAAAAAATTAGACCGTGATGCAGTAAACAAAATTACATTTGATTAATCATTATGATAAAAAGTCTTCTAACGACATGTTAGAAGGCTTTTTTTGTTTTGAGAAGGATTTTTTGAGGTGGTAAAGGAAAAAGGATGAAATTTTAGATAAGAAACAATAATATTTTAGTGAAAATCAATGTTTATTTATTGTAAAACGATAAATTTTAGTTTACAATCAATTTGAAAATAAACCAATGAGGTGTTTTGATGAAAATAGCAACAACTTTGTTTTTAAAAATTGCGGTCATTTTTATGGCGATTCCAGTTTTAGCATTATGTATTTTTCTTGTGCCTGAATTAGGAAAGGTTGCAGTAGAACTAGTTCCATCGTTTCCGTCTTTAAAATATATCGTGTCCATTATTTTTTACGCATCTTCCATTCCATTTTACTTTGCTTTGTATCAGGCTTTTCAACTGTTACGTTACATTGATCAAAACAAAGCATTTTCGGAGTTATCTGTAAAATCTTTAAAGAAAATTAAATATTGTGCCATTAGCATTAGTATTTTACATGTGCTAGCTTTGCCGCTCTTCTACCTCTTTGCAGAGATGGATGATGCACCAGGGGTGATATTCGTTGGATTGCTTGTACCTTTTGCATCTATGGTGATCGCTGTTTTTGCTGCGGTGCTTCAACGACTTTTACAAGAAGCGGTCGAAATAAAATCAGAAAATGACTTAGTCGTGTGAGGATGAGGATATGGCAATTATAATAAACATCGATGTAATGTTAGCAAAACGAAAAATGAGTGTAACGGAACTTTCAGAAAAGGTTGGCATTACAATGGCTAATCTTTCAATCTTAAAAAATGGTAAAGCAAAAGCGATTCGATTATCGACTTTAGAGGCAATTTGTAAGGCATTAGAATGTCAGCCGGGAGATATTATAGAATACCGACGAGATGAAACTGCCCAAGATTAAATATGCTATTGATGGAGCTTACCTTCGGGTAGGCTCTTTTTTGGGGGCAACATCATGTTTTAGTCAATATGCTTGCAACGGCAGTAAAATGCATAAATATTCAAACGTACGTATTTTTGCCACAAACTACATATGAATTCTAACTTTTTAAAAATAACATAAAAATTCAGTTGATTTTATATTTATGCATGTGTATACTAAACTCAACAGTTACGAAAGCAAGGAGCGAAGGCTATGAAATTACTAGAAGAAGTACAGTTGAAGTTAGTGTCTAGCTTAAAAGGAAAAGACTTATTAACCCTGTTAGACTACACAAGTGAAGAAGTTCAACAGCTAGTTGCGCTAGCGTCTCAACTGAAAATAATTACAAAAGAAGGTAAATGTCCGAAATTACTTGAAGGTAAAACACTCGGCATGATTTTTGAAAAACATTCAACGCGTACTCGTATTTCATTTGAAGTAGGCATGGAACAATTGGGCGGTAAAGGTATGTTTATGCATGCACGTGATTTGCAAATTGGACGTGGTGAATCAATTTATGATACAGCACATGTGTTATCAGGTTATCTAGATGGCATTATGATTCGTGCAAACTCCCATGCAATGGTTAAAGAGTTAGCGGAACACGCTACGATTCCTGTTATTAATGGTTTAACGGATATTTATCATCCTTGCCAAGCATTAGCTGATTTAGAAACAATCTTTGAACATAAAGGTGAATTACAAGGTCTGAAAATCGCTTACGTTGGAGATGGCAACAATGTAGCGCATTCGTTAGTAGTCGCTTCTGCACATGTGGGCATGAACGTAGCAGTTGCAACACCAGTTGGCTATGAATGTGATGCAGAGGTCATTGCTAAAGCACAAGCCATTGCGGCAACAAATGGCAGCACGATTACCATTACCAATGATCCTGTCACAGCAGTGCAAGATGCTGATGTCGTATATGCAGATGTTTGGACATCTATGGGTCAAGAAGAAGAAGCGGCGAAACGCCTACAAGATTTTGCTGGTTATCAAATTAACGACGAACTTATTGCACATGCTAAGCCTGACTATATGTTCTTACATTGCTTACCAGCACATCGTGAAGAGGAAGTGGCAACATCTGTTATCGATGGCCCGAACTCCTTTATTTTTGAGCAAGCAGAAAATCGACTTCATGCACAAAAAGCTGTGTTAGCTTCCATTATGGCTTAATTAAAGATGTAATATATGAAGCTCTTCAGGAGATTCTTATATATAAAGTTCATATTGGCAACAGAGGGTGGCAATATGGATAGCTTAACAGTGGCATACAGACAGAGGGATGTAGACCGCGCGCGATGTACGTTGTCAAGATGGATGACCTCATCGCTACATAGTGAAAGTAACCTGGGAGACGCTGGGTTGCTTTTTTTTATTGCCTACATCACAGAATATAAAAAAACGGCCTTTTCCGTAAAGGAGAAGGCTGTGTATTTATAATTTACAAGGTGAAAATTTTTCCTGGATTCAGTATATTATGTGGATCGAGTGCAGCTTTAATACTTTTCATAACGACTAAAGAGGTTCCATGCTCAAGTGATTGATATTTCATTTTACCAATCCCTACGCCGTGTTCACCTGTACATGTTCCGCCACGCAGCAAGGCATACTGCACAATTTGTTCATTAAAACGGTCTGCTTGTGCCTGTTCTTGTGCATCCGTTGGGTTTAACATTAACAGGGTATGAAAATTACCGTCACCGACATGGCCAACAATTCCACCAACTAGACCAATTGTATTTAGCTGCTCACGTGCATAAAGTATCGTTTCAGCCAATTTTGAAATCGGTACACAGACGTCTGTCGACATTAATTTTTTACCAGGGTACGCATGAATATAGGCGTAGGCTAAAGAATGTCGTGCCTCCCATAGCCGATTGCGTGCGGCATTATCTTGTTCAAACTCGACCGTTATACAGCCGAAATCCTCAAAAATTTCTGTAGCAAATGCAATATCTGCATGCATACCTGCGTCATTACCGTGGAATTCTAAAAACAATGTCGGCTTTTCAGCATAAGTCGTTTCATTATAACGATTCACTTGGGTCATCGATGCTTCATCGACAAGTTCGACACGTCCGATGACTATACCAGCTTGCAATAAAGCGGCCACTGCACTAACGGCATCGCCAACTGTGTCAAATACAGCGCGGCCCGCAGTAACAAATTCCGGAATGCCGTAAACTTGCAATGTCAGCTCAGTAAAACAACCTAATGTACCTTCTGAACCGACAAATAAGCCATTTAAATGATAACCCGATGAAGATTTCGCTGCTAAATTGCCCGTATGAATAACAGTACCGTCCGCAAGAACAACCTCTAAATCTCGTACTTGATCACGCATCACACCATAACGTACAGCTGTTGTACCACTTGCATTCGTAGCTGCCATGCCACCAAGTGTTGCATCCGCTCCTGGATCTACCGTAAATTGTAATCCATGTTTTTTTAATTCTTTATTTAATTGTGCCCGTGTTACCCCTGGTTGCACTTTTACTAATAAATCTTCTGGTCGAATCTCTAAAATAGCATTCATTTCACAAAAATCAATAGAAATGCCCTTTGCAATTGGAATAGCATTTCCTTCTAAACTAGAGCCAACACCAAATGGTACGACTGGTATAAGATTTGCAAGGGCAATTTTCATAATGGCACTGACGTCTCCTGTAGAACGTGGGAATACGACGATATCCGGTAAGGTCATCGCATGATGAGACTCATCTTTGCCATGTAGCTCTCGTACGGTGTCGTTTGTCGACACTTGCTCATCCGATAACACTTCTCTAAGTTGATTTACTATTAGTTCTACTGCAACAGTCATTCCAATTCCTCCTAAACTTTCTGATAAATCTAATTTATCATGCGATTAAAGGAATTGGAATGTACTGTTCCTAAAAATCTCAGTGTGCGAAAACTTTTTCTAGCTTTTGCACAAATGCATCTTGTTCCGCCGCCGTCGACTGTTGCCACCATTTTTCAAAAAATACACCGAGCCCAGGTAGTAAATGCTCTTCACCACGTGAAATAGCGTCTTGGACGATATCCTTAAATTCTGCTGCTGATTGACCGTGAACATTTGCCGTAATGGCATCTCTTATTTGAAAATTCATCTATTTCGCCTCCTTAGTGATAATTTGTCCAGTGTTAGTAGAAATATGTATAAAAAACGAAGTAAAACGAAAATTATCCTCGATTTTACTCTTTTTTTAGGTAGCTATTCATCCATATTGACATGGAATTAGTAGCAATGCGTCATTCGCTAACTTTGCTAGCGCACGCTAAGCTAATAATACCTAAGAATAATGGACTGTGCACAAGTCGTTAGGAAAGTACCAGTGACAATAGAAAAACATAAAGAATTTCTTTCACCAGAACAGCCATTTGAGGAAATATTAGAAAAGGTCCAGCCGATGATTACTTCCATATTATCTAAATGCCATATTTACAAAGACTTCGCATATTATCGTCATATTGCAGCCATTGCTGTATGGCAAGCATACAAAAAAGCAGATCCAACCAAAGGGCAATTTAGTGCCTATATTTATACAACAGTGAAGGGAGAAATTTTAAAAGAACTGACGAAGGAAAGACAATTTCAGGACAATGTGACGGTGATGGCTGATGATGCATTAAACAGTATTCGATGTGGTGAGGAGAAGATGAGCCAACAGGAAGCGTGTATTTTATATGAAAAAATAATGGGATTATTAAAAGAAGAAGAAAGAAGGCTTCTGCAACTTTTTTACGTTGAAGGCTATAGGTATGAAGAATTAGCTAAAGAACTTCAACTATCTGTAGCTGCTGTGAAGAAACGACGTACAAGACTCATAAGTAAAGTGCGCAGACTGCTTCGCCATTAAACAAAATTACTACTAAAAGATAGTAAGAGTATGCTAATATCAAAATAAATTGAATATTAGCATACTTTACTTATTGCATACAAAGTCCAATAAAAGTGCTATGATTTGTAAGAAGTCAAAGAAATATACAATTTTAAAGTAGTAAATAATAATAATTAGATATAATTACCTATCTATTTTGATTGAGTATAAACTAGTATGGAGGGTTAGTATTGGAAAACGCGCGAAATAATTTAATAGATAAAAAGGAGCTATGGTATATGACGATACCATTGTTTCTATTTATTCCGCTTTTAGTTTTTAATAATCAGCTTATTACTTTATATATAGAAGAAAGTTTCGTGTATTTAAGTTTAATTATGAAAATATTAATTGTCGTTTTTACGATGACGATTGCTATTCATTCTTGGTTAATCTTTTCGCAGTTATTATTAAATCAAACCTTATACATAGGCAGTGTTTTTTTCCTTATCGCTTTGTTAGAAATCGCTAACATTGTGATGACAGTCCCTCAAAACATTGACATAGCAATAACGAGCAGCTGGATCCAAATTCTTATGCGAGTAGCTTTAGTAATCGGTGTATTATTGATTATCGTCAAGCCAAGAAGAACGTTAACATTAGCTCATCGTCGGTTTGCTTATGGTATTGCGCTTTGTTTTGTTGCGCTTATGCTCTTACTATTAAATAAAGCACAGCCGTTAATGGTAGAAGGTCATCAAACGATACAAAGCATTGTGCAATTAGTAACTGCGGCATTACAAGCGGTATCAATCTATTTTTTAAGCAAACATTATAAGAAGGCGCCAAAACAAGTAATATGGCTAATAAGCGGCTCCGTTTATTTGATTTTAAGTGATATATTATTTGTTATTAGCAAAGACCTTAGTGCAATATGGGTATTTACTGCGCTTTTTCACCAATTTTTTGCCTATTATATATTCTTAAAGGCTATCTACTATACATCAGTGGAGAAGCCTTATCAGCAGCTGCTAAAAATAAAACAAGATTTAGAACAATCGCAACAAGAACTAACTTTTCAAGCTTATCATGATGACATTACACAATTGCCAAATGAGCGTCTTTTGTTGAAAACATTAAAGGAAGGATTGCATAACGATGGGAAGCGTCAGGCAATTATCTCGATTGAAATTGATCGTCTTGCCACCATAAGTGATTCCTTAGGGATTAGTAATTCCAATAAGATGATGAAACTGATAGCGGATAGGATTCAAGCGATGCTGCCGCCGCATTATTTTGCGACTAAGTTACGAGAAAGCCAATTTGTTATTTATATTAATCATGTACAGACCCAAGAAGAACTTATCCAGTTTTGCATGAATTTAAAAAGTACGATGGATAAGCCTTTGCAAGTACATCTTTTTTCACTTAAAGGTAATGTCAATATTGGCATAGCGTACAATGAAGAAAATTGTTCAGCCGAGCAATTTTTAATGCATGCACAGTTGGCGATGCGTGAAGCAAGTCAAATACCGCAACGGTTTCTTTTTTATAAACAGCATATGTCAACCGGCGTAACAGAGCGCATATTATTGGAGCAGGAATTACATATAGCACTTGACCAACAACAATTTTATTTAGATTACCAACCACAAATTAATTTAAGAACAGGAAAAATAGAGTCTGTTGAGGCGCTTGTGCGCTGGCACCATCCAGTTCGCGGCTTTGTTCCACCCGATACATTTATTGATATTGCAGAGGAATCTGGGCTCATTATCCCGCTTGGTAAGTGGATTTTAGAAAAGGCCTGTTTGCAAGCGAAGGAATGGGAGGCGCAAGGACTACCGAAAATGAAAGTGGCGGTTAATTTATCGCTCGGGCAGTTATTCCAGCAAGATTTGGTGCAAATGGTGAAAGAGATTTTACAACAAAGTAATCTCGAGCCTCGTTATCTTCAATTGGAAATAACGGAAAGTATGACAATGAACATTGATCAAATGACGCAGTTGCTACATGAATTAAAGGCGCTCGGCATACAAATAGCTGTTGATGATTTTGGGACAGGCTATTCATCATTGTCTTATTTAAAAGACTTTCCAATTGACTGTTTGAAAATTGACCGCGCTTTTGTCCACAATATTCAGCATGACCCGAATGATGAAGCGCTCGTTTCCATGATTCTTTCGATGGCTAAACACTTGCGTCTAAAAGTTGTGGCTGAAGGAATCGAAGAAGTGGCGCAACTTGCTTTCCTCATTGCAGGTGATTGCGATTACATACAAGGTTATTTATTTAGTAAACCGATTTCAGCTGAGCAGTTTACAGCGACGTTTAAAGATTTACATGTGCATGCTGATCAAATATTAGAGCAGTTTAAATACGGAGAGGAATTTAGCATTTAAAGCACGTAAAAAATCCGCTTGGACTTCAATAGGGACAGCAACTGTTGCTCAACCTACAATAAAGTACAACGCGGATTTTTTACTAAAGCAATTTAATGCACGAGGTATTCTTCTTTTAGCTCAGAAATAGCAACTTCAGACCGTTCCTCAAGTGAGCGTCGTAAATGAACCGTTGCTGTTTGACCATTATCGTGCAGCTTATCGATCCATATCGAAACGCCGTTATAGCTCACTTCATATTCCTTTGGAGAGGCAACTATTTCTTGTGCACGTAAGTACTCCAATCGAAGGCCCCCTTATTTTTTCTTCTTGCTTTTCGCTACGGCATTAATTAACTCCGTAAACTCTTGGGAAAACTCTTCTTTTACTTTGTCCGGTGCAATTTTTTGATTTTTTGGTGTCTGTGGTAGTGAACCTTTGTTATTGCTTTGTCCTTGCTTATTATCTCTGCCCATGTGTACATTCTCCTTTCGCTTTGATATTTCTTAATATGGCTTGCAATTGCTTTTTTTATCATGGCAAAAGGAAGAATATCATGTTGAAAAAATTTATAGGCAAAAGGGTAAATCATAAAACGTCACTGAAAGGATATGATAAAAGTAGTAATTATTTTATTATTGAAAAATCATTTGCTAACAGCGCCCAGTTTTGGGGGAATGGGAAACCTAAAGCCCAGTAGCTAACACCTCGGAGCTGATATTGCTTCATCAGGTCGAATTTAGCTTGTGCACTTCTTGCATCTTCAAACCATACTTCATGATTTCTTGCTTGTTTATCAACATAGCGGAAATAAGGGGATTGTGCTGTTTTATCGTATTGAATGGTTGCCCCATATTGCTGTGCTCTATCGATGGCTTCTTGCGGGCTAAATGTTTCCGCTTCTTGCCCTTTTACATGAGGAAGTAGCCAATCGCGTGCATAAATTTGGAAGCCTAAAAATATTTTATTAGCAGGCATGACTGTTAGCGCATATTCGACAACCTTTCTCATTTCACTAATTGGAGAGATTGCCTGTGGAGGGCCAAGCCGATAGCCCCATTCATAGGTCATCAACACAACAAAATCCGCAATTTTCCCATGTGCCTCATAATCAAATGCTTCATATGCTGGACCGGCTTTTGTTTTCGGAGGTAGTGCCGTCGATACTAAATAACCATTCGGGTGAAGGCGATCAACGGCTGATTGGAGGAATTGGTTGTAATGTTCTCGATCTGTTGGTAGGACATTTTCAAAGTCGATGTTTAGTACTTTATAGCCTTTCTCTTCCATAACCTTAAAGACATTATCAATCACTTTTGCTGTTAATTGTGGATTAGACAGAATAACATGGGCTAAGTTGGAGCCCGTTTCTGTAGAAGAAAAATTTGTAATGGTTAGCATAGGTATGATGTTTTGCTTCTGTGCTGCATCGATCATCGCTTGGTCATTAATCGATTGCAATGAACCGTCCTCTTTTATCATATAGGCAAAGGGGCTAAAGTAAGTAAGAAGGTCACCGATTGCATGGATTGACTGTATAGCTTCTTCAGACGGTTGGTATGAATACGCATTGACTTCAATACTAGGCTTTGTTCTAGGGATTACTAATTGTGTTCCCACATAAATCATATTTGGATTTGTAATATTGTTTTCTGCGATAATGGCTTGAACGGTTGTACGATAGTAGCTAGCGATTTGAGATAACGTTTCGCCAGCTTGTACAGTGTGCGTTATTGGAGGAATGATAAGTTGTGTTCCTGGTGTTAAAACATCCGGATTTGTTAGATGATTGACTTGGATAATCGCTTGCATTGGCACCTTATATTGTCGGGCTATGGACGCTAATGTGTCACCTTTCTTGACGATATGCATTGTATAAGCAGAAGGAATAACAAGTGATTGTCCAATAATTAATTGATTTGGATTAGCTAAAGCATTTAATTGAATAATAGATTGCATAGGCACAGCATAGCGGTTTGCAATGTGCCAAAGTGTTTCACCAGCGCTTACTACATGTATTAACATTCGGTCTCCCCCTAATAAGTTTCATTAATGCATCATATGTAACAAAATATCTTTCTCATGATGAAATCTTTAATCATTTCCAATTCATATTTTTTTCTTGCTCGTTATACATAGTATAGTACATGCGCATTGCATCAATTGAGAAAGGGGCTGTACGTTGAAGAAGGCAAAACTTACAGGAAGAATTGTTAGCCCAGGTGATCCAGATTACGACGAAGCGAGAACGAATAATAACTTAAGTCTACCGAAATTTCCGAGTAAAATTGTCTTTTGTCAAAAGACGAAAGATGTAGTCAATGCTTTAAAGTGGGTAAGGGAAAATAATGAAGATTTCCGACTACGGAGCGGACGACATAGCTATGAAAATTATTCGCTCGTTAATCACGGTATTATTATTGATGTCAGTGAAATGAATGACATTACCATTCATAACGAGGAGGGGACAGCTCGAATAGAGGCGGGTGCTAATCTCGGCAAGGTATACCGGGCATTATGGGAACATGGCATGACCATCCCTGGTGGAACGGAGAGCAGTGTCGGGCTTGTTGGTTTAGCATTAGGTGGCGGCATAGGCATGCTTAGTCGTCCATTTGGGCTTACTTGCGATCAATTGATTGAAATTGAAATGGTGGCGGCGAGTGGTCAGCAAGGAGCAGAGCTAATAAGAGCAAATCGTGAGACGAATAGCGATTTATTTTGGGCTAGCTGTGGTGGCGGGGGTGGCAATTTCGGCATTGTCACGGCCCTTACGTTCAAGCTGCAAGCAATAGCGGATGTGACGCTTTTCGCCATCGTATGGGAATGGAATGATTTTGAGATTGCCTTTGATGCTTGGCAAAAATGGGCGCCTTTTACGGATGAACGCATCACCTCGCAAATAGAGCTGAAATCGAAGGAAGTGGGTGAAGTAGTCGTCCAAGGTATTTTTGTTGGCCCGCCATCTGAACTAAAAAAGTTATTGCGGCCATTAAGGAAAAGTGGCTCACCAACGGAAGTGTGGCTAAAAGAGGTACCCTACATTAAAGCAGTGCGATTTTTTGATGTACCAAGTGGCAATCAACCTGCCCTTCGTAAAAGATCGGGTTCTTTTATTGAAAAACCATTTCCGCACGTGGCCATTATGAGAATGAAACAATTTTTAGAAAATGCGCCTAATCGCAATGCGAGCATCTGGCAACAATCGCTTAGAGGGGCTGTCGGACACGTTGCATCAAATCGAACAGCCTTTTATTATAGAAATGCACTAATTGCCCAAGAATATATTACGTCATGGGAACATGTTGAAGATGAAAAGCAAAATGTTCAGTGGGTGGAGGCGTTAAGAAGGATGTTATCTCCTTTTACAATGGGGGATTATGTGAATTTTCCCGATCAATCGATTGAAAATTGGCCTACTGCTTACTATGGCCGTAATTTCACAAGGTTAAGGGAAGTGAAAACGAAATACGATCCGTACAATGTGTTTCGTTTTCCGCAAAGTATTCCAACCAATAGAAAGTGGTTATAGGTTTGCACAACGACAATGGTAGAATGCATTTTTGCAAGATGCATTCTACTTTTTTATTTGGTTCACTATTATTATTCCCTTGATAATTATTGGATGCACCGTCAAAATGGAGATATTACATATATTTCTAAAGGAGTCAATGCGATGATGGATGTTACTATACGTAATAATGTGAGAATAATAGGAAAAGGTCAGCAACCAATATTATTTGCGCACGGATTCGGTTGCGATCAAAATATGTGGCGGTATATAACACCCGCATTTGAAGAGCACTATCAACTTATTTTATTCGATTATGTCGGTGCAGGACATTCGAGACTGGACGCCTACCAATCTCAAAAATATCAGTCGCTGCATGGATACAAGCAGGATGTACTAGAAATCATTGAAGCGCTAGGGTTACAATCAGTTATTTTTATTGGTCATTCCATTAGTTCAATGATCGGTATGCTAGCATCGATTGAACGCCCAGATTATTTTGAAAAATTAATTATGATTGGCCCTTCACCACGTTATTTAAATGATGGGGAGGGTTATGTAGGTGGATTTGAATTAAGTGATATTAATGAAATACTAGATATGATGGAAATGAACTTTGCAGGCTGGGCTAGCTTTTTAGCACCTATTGCTATGAATGCTCCTGAATCGCCGCAATTTACAAATGAGCTTGAACAAACTTTTAAATCGGCAAATCCCGTGATTGCAAGAGAGTTTGCCGAAGTAACATTTTTATCGGATCATCGTGGTGACCTATCAAAGGCTAGTGTCCCAATATTAATTATGCAATGTTCGGATGATAGTATCGTACCGATAGAAGTTGGTGAATATTTACATCAGCATTTAAAAGCGAGTACTTTTCAATTAATGACAGCAAAAGGGCATTATCCGCACATTAGTCATCCAGAGGAAACAATCCAGTTAATTACACAATTTCTTTAAGGAAAAATGAAAGGATAATTTATAAGACATGGATAAACGATTGAACTATGCACCTTGTGGCTTTATCTCGATTACGCATGATGGAGAGATAATCGAGGTGAATCAGACCTTTCTGGAGTGGATGGGTTATGAACGGGTGGATTTAATACACCGGCATATTGAATTTCTAATGTCTATGCCTAATAAGATGATTTTTCATTCTTATTTTTACCCGAACATCAATTTGAATGATCATGTGGAAGAACTATTTATTAGTTTAAAGCATCGTACCGGTGCGGCCATTCCTTTTCTGTTAAATGGTAAAAAATATGAGACGGGTGAAGTTGAATGTATTGATTGTATTTTAGTGCCGATGAAAAAGCGTGTTGATTATGAATTAGAATTACGTTCGGCTAAAAAGCAGCTAGAGGCTGCTTATTTTGAGAAGGATCAGGCATTAGTTAAATTAGAACAAATCCATTTAGAAATTGAGCAAAAACAACATGAGTTGCTCAATATAAACGCTACACTAGTCGAACTAGCCGTTACGGATAAGCTAACAGGGTTGAAAAACAGAAGATTTTTCCAAGAGAAACTAGAAGAGCAGTTTGTCTTTTTCAATCAAACGGCAAAACCTTTTTCACTATTCATTTTGGATATCGATCATTTCAAAAAGGTAAATGATACATTTGGGCATCAAGTAGGTGATGAGGTACTTGCTCAATTGGCACAAATTTTAAGTGCTCATGCTCGTCAAGATGATGTAGTAGCACGTTATGGTGGGGAAGAATTCGTCGTCATCTTACCGGAGACAGGGGTTCATGACTCGCTAATTATTGCTGAGCAATTACGTCAAGCGGTTGAACAGGCGCAGTGGCCAACCGGAAGGATTACAATCAGTATCGGTATTGCGACGGTAACCGAAACGGATAACGATGTGACAATTTTGAAAAAAGCGGATGAAGCTCTATATGCATCGAAAGAAAACGGAAGAAACAAGGTCACACATAGTGACAGGCACGCAAACAATTCTGACAATTAGCTACAATTTGCTGGACGATGTAATTTGCTGTTTTCTGCTGTATAATAATGAGCAGTAAATAGGAAAAAGGCGGTACGAATTACGATGAAGAGAATTGAATCTACGCAAAATGCGTTAGTGAAATATTGGAAAAAACTAGCGACTACACGAAAAGAGCGTGAACGTTCTGGTGAGTTTTTAGTTGAAGGCTTCCATTTAGTTGAAGAAGCGTTAAAAAATAATGAACAAGTGTTACAACTGATTGTGCGTGAGGGTGTTGATTTACCGTTGCTTTGGCCAATCGATGATGTCGCTATGGTGGAAGTGACAGCGGCAGTAGCAAAGGAATTCGCTGAGACAGAAACGTCACAAGGCGTTTTTGCCGTATGCAAGCAGCTTTCTGTTGAAGAAAATGTAATGGCTTCTTGGCGCAAAGTGCTGCTAATCGATGCTGTACAAGATCCAGGGAATATTGGCACAATGATTCGAACAGCAGATGCTGCTGGTCTAGATGCCGTTATTCTTGGCAAGGGCTGTGCAGATTTGTATAACCCGAAAACATTGCGTTCTGCACAAGGATCGCATTTCCATATTCCGGTGATCCGAGGGGATTTAGAGGAATGGATTGATATGTTGCAGGACAATGGAGTGCCTGTCTTTGGAACAGCACTGGATGAGGATGCTGTCGTATATCATGAGATTCAACATACGGGTGCTTTTGCGATAATGATGGGCAATGAAGGCAGTGGCATTAATCCACAGTTATTAGCAATGACCGATCAAAATATCATTATTCCGATTTTGGGACAAGCAGAATCATTAAATGTCGCTGTTGCAACAGGTATTGTGTTATACGGTTTTGTAAAATAAGAGTTGTTATACGTGCGTAAGACAAGTCAAAATCGCCGATAATATGCTGGAAATCGCCGGTAACACTTCAGGAATCGCCGATAAAACTGCGTCAATCGCCGATTAATCAAGTCATATTGCAATAAGGAACAGATGCCCCTTGCTTTGAAGTGGCGTCATCATGTATAATCACATTTAAAATGTAATTAAGTATAATGAAATGCTTTGACCAGGAAGTAGTAAAGATTGTGAATGGACGACAGGGAGCGTAGGCCGGAGATTGAGAGCCAGCGCCGAACCAATGCAATTTTGAATTCATCCTGCGAGCAGCTACCGGGACCAGCGCGTAATAATTGCTGTAAAGGTAAGCCGGCTTCAATCGAGTCGTTATGTCAATGAAGTGATTGTGCGAAGTGAAGTGTGCAATAACTAGGGTGGTACCGCGAATATGTCCTCGTCCCTTTTTTGGGGCGAGGTTTTTTTGTGCCATTTTATGTATACAGGCACTGATATGAACAAGGAGGTTTTACACATGGAAGAGCAATTAAAGCAGTTAGAGCAAGAAGCGTTAGCAAAAATTGAAGCCGCAGCAAATTTAAAAGAATTAAATGATGTGCGTGTCGCTTATTTAGGGAAAAAAGGGCCGATTACAGATTTACTAAAAGGCATGGGGAAATTATCGGCTGAGGAACGTCCAAAAATGGGTGCTTTAGTGAACACGGTTCGTGAAAATGTCACAGCGGTACTTGAAGTAAAAGTAACCGTATTAGAAGAAGCAGCGATTGCCGAAAAATTAGCAAGTGAGTCGATTGATGTTACATTACCTGGTCGAGCTATTAAAGTAGGTAACCGTCACCCATTAACACGCGTGATTGAAGAAATTGAAGATTTATTTATCGGCATGGGTTATGAAATTGCAGAAGGTCCTGAAGTAGAAAAGGATTACTATAACTTTGAAGCATTAAATTTACCAAAAGGCCACCCTGCTCGTGATATGCAAGATTCGTTCTATATTTCCGAGGAAATATTATTACGTACACATACATCACCAGTACAGGCACGCACGATGGAAGCGAAACAAGGTGAATCGATTCGTATCATTTGTCCAGGGAAAGTATTCCGTCGTGATAATGATGATGCAACACACTCTCATCAATTCATGCAAATTGAAGGTTTAGTTATTGGCGAAAATATTCGTATGAGTGATCTAAAAGGAACATTGGATACATTAGCGAAAAAAATGTTCGGTGCAGATCGTGAAATTCGTTTACGTCCAAGTTTCTTCCCATTCACAGAGCCTTCTGTTGAGATGGATATTTCTTGCTTCAAATGCGGTGGTTCAGGCTGTAACGTATGTAAAGGCACAGGTTGGATTGAAATTTTAGGCGCAGGTATGGTACATCCGAATGTGCTTGAAATGGCCGGTTATGATCCGAAGAAAGTTTCTGGTTTCGCATTTGGTATTGGTGCAGAACGTATCGCGATGTTGAAATATGGTGTCGACGATATTCGTCATTTCTATACAAGTGACACACGTTTCTTATCACAATTCGAGCGAACAGAGGCGTAAGGGGGACTATAAATGTTAGTATCATTAGAATGGTTAAAAGATTATGTAAGTACACAAGGTTTAGCGCCTGAAGAATTAGCAGAAAAAATTACTCGCTCAGGTATCGAAGTAGACGCAGTGATTGACCGTGCAAGCGGTATGGATAAAGTGGTTGTGGGCTATGTTGTATCAAAAGAGAAGCACCCTGAAGCCGATAAATTAAATATTTGTCAAGTCGATGTTGGCGAAGAAGAGCCACAACAAATTATTTGCGGAGCGCCAAACGTAGATGCAGGACAAAAAGTCATCGTTGCGCGTCCTGGTGCACATTTACCAGGTGGTATTAAAATTAAAAAAGCAAAACTTCGTGGGCACGAGTCAAACGGTATGATTTGTTCATTACAAGAGCTTGGCATTGAAGGCAAGTTAGTACCGAAAGCATATGCAGAAGGTATTTATGTATTACCTGCAGAGGCACAAGTAGGCGCTGACGCACTAGCAGTGTTAGGTCTTCGTGATACAGTGCTGGAGCTTGGTTTAACACCAAACCGCTCTGATGCGCTATCAATGTTAGGTGTAGCTTATGAAGTAGGTGCTATTCTTTCCGAGGAAATTAAGTACCCTGAAATCGCTTATTCTACCTCTTCTGAAAAAGCGGAAGACTTATTAAAGCTTCGCGTAGAAGACTTACAAGCGAACCCAATGTACGTAGCGAAAGTTGTGAAAAACGTTAAAATTGCAGAATCACCAATGTGGTTACAACATCGTTTAATGGCTGCTGGGGTACGTCCTCATAATAATGTAGTCGATGTGACGAACTATGTTTTAATGGAATACGGTCAACCACTTCATGCATTTGACTACGATAGCTTAGCTACAGGGGAAATCGTTGTTCGTAAAGCAACGGAAGGTGAAAAAATCACGACTTTAGATGATCAAGAGCGTACATTAAAAGCAACTGATTTAGTCATTACAAATGGCAAAGGGCCGGTGGCAATTGCAGGGGTAATGGGTGGAGCAAATTCTGAAGTAACAGCATCTACAACAACTGTTGTTATTGAATCTGCTTATTTCGACGGTTTAACAGTGCGCCAAACTTCACGAAATCTAGGTCTTCGCTCCGATGCATCAGCTCGTTTTGAAAAAGGCGTTGATCCAAACAGAGTGGTTCCTGCAGCTGAACGTGCAGCCGCATTGCTTGCTGAATTAGCGGGCGGTGAAGTGTTAGAAGGCACTTGTATCGTAGATGAATTAGATAAAGCGCCAGCACGTGTTGTTGTTTCTCCAGACTTTATTAACGAACGTCTTGGTATGAAAATTTCACTAGAAGATATGCTGTCTATTTTAGAGCGTTTGAAATTTGGTGTAGAAGCAGCAAATGGCTTATTAATTATTGACGCCCCAACACGTCGTCAAGATATTAAAATCGAAGAAGATATTGTAGAAGAAATTGCTCGTTTATATGGTTACGATGAAATTCCAATGACTTTACCAGAAGGTGCGAACCAAGTTGGACAATTAACATCTTACCAAGCAAATCGCCGTGTTGTGCGTAACTTTATGGAAGGGGCAGGGCTATATCAAGCAGTCACTTATTCATTAACGTCTGATGCATTATCACAACGCTTTGCACTAAAAGCGGAGCCTGTAACACGTTTATTAATGCCGATGAGTGAAGACCGTTCAACACTTCGTCAAAGCTTAATTCCACATTTGATTGAAGCGGCAGCATATAATGTGGCACGTAAAGCAGATAGCGTAGCATTATACGAGGTTGGTTCTGTCTTCCTTGGTCAAACAGATGAGGGGCTACCGTATGAAGAAGAGCATGTCGCAGCTGTGTTAACAGGTAAATGGTTAGATCATGCTTGGCAAGGTGAGAAAAAAGAAGTGGACTTCTTCGTGCTTAAAGGAATTATTGAAGGCGTCATTGGTAAGCTTGGTTTAACAGAGCGCATTGCATTTGTGAAAACAGAAGTAGCGGGCCTACATCCTGGCCGTACAGCTAGCATTTTATTAGATGGCGAACAAGTTGGTATTATCGGTGGTTTACACCCTGCAGAGCAAAAAACATGGGGTGTGAAAGATACGTACGTGATGGAAATGAATTTAGTTGCGTTACTACAAGCAAACGCAAGTGAAGCACCACTTGGTTATAAACCAGTTCCTCGTTTCCCGGCTATGTCTCGTGATATCGCGCTTGTGATGGATCGTGCAACAACTGCTGGTGAAGTAATTACTGCTATTCGTTCGGCTGGTGTCAAACTGTTAAAAGATATTAAAGTGTTCGATGTCTATGAAGGTGAAAAAATGGAAGCAGGTAAAAAATCTGTTGCCTTCTCATTAACATACTTCGATCCAGAACGCACGTTAACGGATGATGAGGTAGTTGCTGCACATAATAAAGTGTTAAAAGCAATTGCCACAATTGAAGGAACAGAAGTGCGTTAATTTATACTAATTTTAACAAGCTGTCTCGAAAGTATAGACAGCTTAAAGTGTGACAAAAGGCATCAAGAAGTTTACTCTTGGTGCCTTTTGTCTTTTTTATTACTCATTTAGTTGATTGGAGCGGAGGGCTGGCGACTCCTGCGGGAAAGCACAGAACGTAAGACGCAACATCCCCGCGCGTTAGCGAGGGTTGCGGCTTACGTGTGTGCCCGCGGAAAGCGTCCAGCCTGAAGCGGAAATCAACGGCAGAAGACCTTTTAAATTTATTTTAACTTCCGAGCTTTTTCTGTATTGGCAAAGTGCCATTTTGTGATGGAGCGTAAAAATTCCTCGCCTTGTCCACGCCAAATGCGTGCAGCTAAGGCATCAACCTTGCTAGATGCGCCTTTCTGTAATTCTACGCCAGCAAGCTCACTCAGTCGATCCATTTCCTTTAAGAAAGCCGCCCGTGCCAAAATGGAAGCGGTGGCGACTGCAACGTGCAATTGTTCCGCTTTCGTTGAAAAGAGCACGTCCTCTCTGACAACTTCTCGCTCATTTTTTAAGTAATTGTAATAGACGCCGCGTTCTGCAAACTGATCAATTAAAATATGCGCAGGTTTCTCGGGAGCCATTTTTGACAATGTATTGCCGAGCGCTTTATTATGCATCATCGCTTTCATTTTTCCTTGAGAATAACCTTTTGCTTGTAATACATTATATTTTTCATTGCGCAATACGAGCACACTATGGGTGCAAGCTGCACGTAAATCAGGTGCTATTTTGCGCATATAATCATCTGTCAGCATTTTCGAATCTTTCACGCCGAGCTCATTTATTAGTTCTATTTTTGAAGCGGGTACGTACACTGCTGCTACGGTAATCGGACCGAAATAATCGCCAGTGCCCGTTTCATCAGAACCAAGCACAGACATAGCAGCAAAGCCTTCAGGCAGCTTGTCCCCCTTTGCCCCAACAGCAGAAGTTTTTTGCGTAGTTACTGTACCCGAAGTACCCCATCGTGCCGCTTCTCGCTCAGCACCGCCTCCTTGAAACATACATTTTCCTGATTTGTACATTGTAATAGCTGTATCAGGTAGTTTTGCAGCGAACACCACACCTGGTGCTTTGCGCTCGACATAATAATTTGCGTAATAAGACATTACCTCTTTTTGCGCATTTGTTGAAATTAAAAGTACAATATTTGACATTTAACCGTTCCTTTCTATCCTCATTGTTCACAATTTTATACCTTTCATGGTATGATAATATATAGCTTTTTTGTGTGGATGGTGCTCATTACTGACAAAATAGTGAGCAATATGATTTTATTGGAGGGTGCGACTATGGAAAATCAAGAAAAGAACAAAATTTCTGTGGAAATATATGGTCATACATATAAAATGGTCGGCTCCGAATCCATTGGACATATGCGACTTGTCGCTTCTATTGTTGATGATCGTATGCGCGAAATGAATTTACATAATCCCTCACTTGATAGCACAAAGCTTGCCGTCCTTACAGCTGTAAATACGGTGCACGAATATTTACTCTTAAAAGAGCAAATAGAATTACTAGAAGAAGAATTGAAAAAATTAAAGGGTTGAAGTGAATGCTAGATTTAATCATATTAGTAGTTCTATTAGTTGGACTGCTAGTCGGGGCAAAACGTGGCTTCATTGTACAAATGATGCATATTGTCAGCTTTGTCGTTGCCCTCGTTGTTGCGTATATTTATTATAAGCCATTAGCACAGAAATTTGTGTTTTGGGTGCCATATCCAGGTGTTACGGATTCGGGAAGCCTTGGGGTTGTCATTGACAGCTTGGATTTAGACCGGACGTTTTACCGCGTCGTTGCCTTTGCGGTTATATTCTTTGCGGTGAAAATTACATTGCAAATTGTGGCGTCTATTTTTGATTTTATTGCGTATTTACCTGTGTTAAATATGGTCAATCGTTGGCTTGGTGCACTATTTGGCTTGATTGAAAATTATTTAATTTTGTTTATTGTGTTGTATGTGTTGGCATTAGTACCGCTTGATTTGGTGCAAAATTTAATGTCCAAGTCGTTCTTATCAGGCCTCATGTTGGAACATACACCGATTATTACGAAGATGTTCCAAAAATGGTGGTATATTTATCTCCATGCTTCATAACAATGGGGGATCTACGCATGGAAAATTGAATGTAGTGTTCACTTGTTTGTCCGTAGAAAGCTGCTAAATGGCAAAGTTGCTGTTAAGGGCACAGCTATTTTGTGCATGCAGAACCGTCATGAATAGGCAATAGTAAATGATGCACTTCTCTCGGACTAGAGGGAAGTGTTTTTACGATAGGGGGAATTCAAAAATGAACAAAAAAACAATTATTCGTACATTAGAAAAAATTGCATTATATATGGAGTTACAGGGCGAAAATCCGTTTAAAGTTTCCGCCTTCCGAAAAGCTGCTGCTGCACTTGAAGGTGACGAGCGTTCCTTAAGTGAAATGGAAGATGTGACAAAGCTGAAAGGGATAGGTAAAGGCACAGCTGCTGTTATTGAAGACCTGATTGAGACAGGAGAATCAAGTCTCTTAAAAGAATTACAAGAAATCGTACCAAAAGGATTACTGCCATTATTAAAGTTGCCAGGCTTAGGTGGTAAAAAAATTGCCAAGCTTCATCAAGAACTAGGTATTGATTCGGCTGAAAGTTTACAAGCTGCCTGTGAGGCTGGCAAAGTGCGCGAGCTAGCGGGCTTTGCAGCAAAAACAGAAGAAAAAATTTTAAAAGAGCTTGCGAATTTCGCAAATCGTTCGGAACGATTGCCAATTTGGCAGCTGGAGCCTGTTGTTTTACAAATTGAAGCACTTCTCGGTAGTATGGAAGAAGTAACACGTTTTTCCGTAGCTGGAAGCTTCCGCCGTGCTGCAGAAACGAGTAAAGATATTGATTTTATCGTTGTCACGGAAGCGGTGGAAGCAGTCCGTGAAAAATTATTAAGTGAACTTGCGATTCAAGAAGTGGTCGCTGCAGGGGATACAAAAATTTCCGTTATTTTAGATTTAGACGATCCAGTCAGTGTTGATTTTCGATTAGTGCAAGATGAAGAATATGCGACAGCTTTGCACCATTTTACAGGCTCAAAAGATCATAATGTTCGTATGCGCCAACTTGCTAAAGCTCGCGGTGAGAAGATTAGCGAATACGGTGTAGAGCAAGCAGATGGCTCAGTGCTGACATTTGCAGACGAAGCGGCATTTTTTGCCCATTTTGATATGCCGTTTATCCCGCCTAGCTTACGAACAGGGACAACAGAGTTTGAGCGCCAAAGTGATGTCGAGGATTTAGTGAAGCTAGAGGATATTGTTGCTGATTTGCACATGCATACGACATGGTCGGATGGTGCATACTCCGTTGCGGAAATGGGTGAGGCATTGATTTCACGCGGGTATCGATATGGCGTTATTACTGATCACTCCCAGTATTTAAAAGTGGCAAATGGTTTAACGCCTGCAAGGTTAGTAAAGCAACGAGCGGAAATTGACGCATTTAACGAAGCACATCCAGACTTTTATTTATATGTAGGGACAGAGATGGATATTTTACCAGATGGTTCGTTAGATTTTGATGATGAAGTGCTACGTCAATTAGACTTTGTCATTGCCTCTATTCATTCAAGTTTTACCCAATCACAGGATAAAATTATGGCGCGTTTACACACGGCGATGCAAAACCCTTACGTGCATATGATTGCCCATCCGACAGGTCGCATTATTGAGGACCGTGCTGGTTATAATCCAGATATAGCACAGTTAATTGAATGGGCGAAGGAATATGGTAAAATTTTAGAGTTAAACGCTAATCCATACCGATTAGATTTATGTGTTGAGCATTTAGAAATGGCTGTTGCCGCAGGTGTACCAGTTGCGATTAATACCGATGCTCATGATAGCGCTCATTTACGTTTTATGGATATTGGCGTGCGCTATGCAAATAAGGCATGGCTGAAAAAAGATATGATTGTCAACACATGGACGCGGGAACAGTTTGAGGCGTTCATTCGACGAAATAAATAGGTTGAGGAGGTGTTCTCAGTGATCGCAGAACGCGCATTGAAAACACTAGAATATGATAAAGTACGTCAACAAGTGGCTACACACTGTACTTCTTCAATCGGCAAATCTGCTATTGATGAGCTAGTACCACAAACAGATTATGAAAAAGTCGTTCAGTTGCAAGAAGAAATGGATGAAGGACTATCCATTTTACGTGTGAAAGGCAATGTGCCGATGGGTGGAATTTTTGATGTGCGACCTGCTGCAAGACGTGCCCAAATTGGAGGCATGCTGTCAGCGATGGAATTAATGGAAGTGTCTAGCACAATTCGAGCTAGCCGTATTCTTCGTAATTTCCTTGAAGATTTAGAGTCCGAGGAAGTCGTTGATATTCCTCATTTTATTGCCAAAAAAGAAATGATGCCTGTACTTACAGGTTTACAGCATGAAATTAATAACTGTATTGACGATAACGGAGCTGTGTTAGATTCTGCCAGCCAAACATTACGTTCCATTCGTCAGTCTTTGCGCGCTGAAGAGGCTAAAGTACGTTCCAAACTAGAAAGCTTAACGCGAGGAAGCAATGCTTCAAAAATGCTGTCAGATGCCATAGTAACGATTCGTAATGACCGTTATGTTATTCCCGTTAAACAGGAATATCGTCATCATTATGGCGGTATAGTGCATGACCAATCGTCATCTGGTCAAACATTATTTATCGAACCGGATTCAGTTGTACAAGCGAATAATGAAATTCATCAACTGAAAATGAAAGAGCAAACAGAAATTGCGCGCATCTTGCTCACTTTAAGTGCGATGGTTGAAGAAGTAGCACCTGATTTATTTAACTTAGTAAAAATATTAGGTGAAATTGATGTTATTTTAGCAAAAGGCAAATACGGTCAGGCGAATAAATGCACAATGCCGAAAATGAACAAGGACGGCTATATCCGACTTGTACGAGCGCGTCACCCACTTTTGCCAATTGAAACGGCTGTTGCGAATGACATTGAATTCGGCAAAGACATTACAGCCATTGTCATTACAGGGCCAAACACAGGTGGTAAAACTGTTACATTAAAAACAGTTGGTCTATGTACATTGATGGCACAGGCGGGCTTACCAGTGCCGGCATTAGATGGTTCAGAACTAGCCGTATTCGAGCAACTATTTGCTGATATTGGCGATGAACAATCGATTGAACAATCGCTATCAACCTTTTCTTCACATATGGTGAACATCGTCGACATTTTACAGCAATTTGATCACGAATCACTTGTGCTATTCGATGAATTAGGGGCAGGTACTGATCCACAAGAAGGGGCAGCCTTAGCGATTTCGATTTTAGATGAAGTGCATGGTCGCGGCGCACGTGTAATGGCAACGACGCATTACCCTGAATTAAAAGCATACGGCTATAATCGCCCTGGCGTTGCCAATGCAAGTGTCGAATTCGATGTTGAAACATTGAGTCCAACATATCGTTTACTGATCGGGGTGCCAGGTCGCTCCAATGCCTTTGAAATTTCAAGTCGTCTTGGCTTACCAGAGTCGATTATCGATCGTGCTAAAAACTTTACAGGTACGGACCGACATGAGGTGGAGTCGATGATTGCTTCTTTAGAGGCAACGAGACGCCAATCCGAAGACGATGCTGAGCGCTCTCACGACTTACTATTAGAGTCCGAGGCACTCCGCAAAGAGCTACAGGACAAGCTTCAAGCATATGAAGAGCGTAAAGAAGCACTGGATAAAAAAGCGAAAGAAAAAGCGCGTAAAATTGTGGATGAAGCGAAAAGAGAAGCGGAATCCATTATTACAGAACTACGAGAAATGCGCAAAAACGCTGATCAAGTAGTGAAAGAGCATGAGCTTATTGAGGCGCGTAAACGATTGGAAGAGGCGACACCGCTTGAGCACAACAAAGTCTTGAAAAAAGCTGCGCAAGTGAAGGCGCGTGCACAAAACTTGGTTGTCGGCGATGAGGTAAAGGTGTTAAGCTATGGTCAACGGGGAACTTTGCTTGAAAAAGTATCGGATGTTGAATGGGTAGTACAAATGGGCATTTTAAAGATGAAAATTGCCGATACAGATCTTGAATACATTAAGCCGGAAAAAGAGCCTGTACAACGTGTGGCTGGTGTGAAAAATCGAGAGAGCCATGTGAAATTAGAATTAGATTTACGTGGGGAGCGCTATGAGGATGCGATTATTCGCACTGAAAAATATATAGATGATGCGCTACTTGCAAACTATGGGAGAGTGTCAATTATCCACGGTGTTGGAACAGGAGCATTGCGTCAAGGCATTCAAAGTTACCTGAAAAAGCATAAACGGGTGAAATCCTTCCGTTTTGGAGAAGCAGGCGAAGGTGGATTTGGCGTCACTGTAGTGGAATTGAAATAAGCTGTAAAGGGGACGGAGAAAATGCTAAATTCTAGCTTTTGGCGATATCCAATTATCGAAACGGCAGGATATTTTAGTGTTGTTGTGTTATGTTTAGTCGTCTCGATGGCATTGTTCGAAGTCGTTACGAAATATAAAAACTGGGAAGAAATAAAAAAAGGTAATGTAGCAGTGGCGCTTGCTACGGGCGGCAAAATATTAGGGATTTGTAATATTTTCCGTTACTCAATCGCTCGTCATAGCACGTTAAGTGAGATGATTGGTTGGGGACTGTTTGGCTTTACGTTACTGATCGTAGCGTATTTCTTATTTGAGTTTATGACGCCGCGTTTTAACGTGGATCAAGAAATTGCCAATGACAATCGCTCAGTAGGCTTTATTTCCTTTACGATTTCAGTAGGTCTATCGTTCGTTATTGGGGCAAGTATTGCATAGGAGTGTTATGAGATGGAAAAATTAGCGAAAGTTCTAATCGTAGTCTGCATCGCATTTTTGGCAGTTGGTGTCTATTATATGTTGACCGTGTAATTTTATCATGCAAACAAACTGTAGATAAACTTGAGATTTTCAAGTTTGATCTACAGTTTTTTTATTAATACGATAGAGTTTCGTGAATCGCTGATAGAACTGTGCGAACCGCTGATAAAATGGCGCGAATCGCTGATAGAACTGTGCGAAGCGCTGATAAAATGGCGCGAACCGCCGATAAAGCCCTGCCAATCGCTGATAGAATCGCTGGTGTAACTGCAACTATCATCAATAGAGTCATGCGAACCGCTGATAAAACTACCATAATAGCCTGAAAGAGAAGAATTACATTGAAAGAAACTATTTTATTAATATAGAAATATAATGACAATCCGTTGTATAAAAATTGCCGCAATGAATGAGTGTTCATAAGAATGTGCAATATAATAACCTATATATGGTAGTACTATAAATGTTGTTAAATGCATAATAATTAATCGAAAATGCATTTATTTTCTATTTTGTGTTTGAAAGTGTATTTCTTTTTCATTATAATTAAATTAAGAATTTACAAAGTTTGGGACAAAGGGGAGAGGACGTATGACAGCAAAACCATGGCTAGCAAATTATCCTGAAGAAGTACCACCGTCTTTAACGTTTGAGGAAATTCCTGTGCAACAGTTTTTGACACGTGCCTATGAAAAAAAGCCATCTAAAGTGGCGATTCATTTCATTGGTAAGGATTTGACGTACACCGAGTTATATGAGTCTGCACTTAAGTTCGCGAACTACTTACAAGCATTAGGAGTGGAAAAGGGAGATCGTGTGGCGATTATGCTGCCAAACACGCCCCAAAGTGTAATCGCTTACTATGGCGCGATGTATGCCGGCGCAGTCGTTGTACAAACGAATCCACTTTATACTGAACGTGAATTGCAATATCAAATGGCGGACTCGGGTGCAAAGGTCATTTTAGTAATGGACATATTGTATCCTCGCGTCATGAAAATTATGAAAGAAACCGCTCTCGAAAATGTCATTGTAACTGCCATCAAAGATTACTTACCATTCCCAAAAAACTTAGTCTATCCATTTATTCAAAAGAAACAATACGGCTTTAGCGTGAAAGTTGAGCATAGTGGACAAAATCACTTATTTACAGAAATTATGAAATCATCACCTGTAAAAATGATTGATGTGCCATTCGATTTTGAAGAAGACCTTGCATTGCTTCAATATACAGGTGGAACGACAGGCTACCCGAAAGGTGTTATGTTAACGCATAAAAACCTTATCGCTAATACGACAATGTGTGATGCTTGGATGTATAAATGTGTCCATGGCGAGGAAACCATTATGGGCGTGCTGCCGTTTTTCCACGTCTATGGGATGACAACGGTGATGCTACTAACTGTTTTTACCCAAAATAGAATGGTCTTATTACCAAAGTTTGATGCGGAAACGGCTTTGAAAACGATTGATAAGCAAAAGCCCACATTGTTCCCGGGTGCTCCAACCTTATATATTGGTTTATTAAATCATCCGGATATCGCAAAATATGATTTATCGTCCATTAAGGCATGTTTAAGTGGCTCTGCTTCATTGCCAGTCGAGCTACAGGAGCAATTTGAAGCGGTCACAGGGGGAAAACTTGTCGAAGGCTATGGCTTAACTGAAACGTCACCAGTTACGCACGCAACACCTATTTGGGGGAAACGGGTCATTGGCTCAGTAGGATTACCGTGGCCGAATACGGAAGCGGTCATTTTACGAACAGGTGATACGGAACAACTTGCTGTTGGTGAAATAGGTGAAATTGCTGTCAAAGGGCCACAAATTATGAAAGGTTATTGGAATCGACCAGAAGATACGGCTGCGACTTTTGCAGATGGATGGTTTTTAACTGGTGACCTTGGCTACATGGATAAGGACGGATTTTTCTATGTTGTCGACAGGAAAAAAGATTTAATTATCGCAGGTGGCTTTAATATTTATCCGCGTGAAGTCGAAGAAGTTTTGTATGAACGTGAAGAAATCCAAGAATGCGTAGTAGCGGGTATCCCAGATCCATATCGCGGAGAAACAGTAAAAGCATATATTGTAGTAAAAGAAGGATATTCGATTACAGAAGACGAATTAAATAAATACTGTCGTCAGCACTTAGCTGCATTTAAAGTGCCACGCTATTATGAATTCAGAGATGAACTACCAAAAACAGCAGTCGGAAAAATTTTACGGCGTTCCTTAGTGGAAGAAGAAAAAACAAAAATGGCGAATAAAGAAGCAAAATAACTACGTGTTAAAGTATTGACAAGCGTCAATGTAAAATATAATATGAAAATATGAATGAATAACCATTCATATTTTCATATTTTTTTATTTGTGTGAAAACGTCTCGATTATAGAGAGCTTAATCAAGATAAGTAATGGAGCGTATGTATGTTTTTAGGTGGTGATATAAAATTGAAACGAGATAAGCCGAAATATAAGCAAATTATTGATGCAGCTGTCTTCGTTATTGCAGAAAATGGGTATCACCAAGCGCAAGTATCGAAGATCGCAAAACAAGCAGGGGTAGCTGACGGAACAATCTATTTATATTTTAAAAATAAAGAAGATATATTAATTTCTGTCTTTAATGAAAAAATGGCTGTTTTTGTAGAGTCATTACAAGATATAATAGAAAATGGAAGCACGTCGAAAGACAAACTTTCACGAATGATTGAAAATCATTTTAAAGTTCTAGCTACAGATCGATCCCTAGCAACTGTTACGCAATTAGAGCTTCGACAATCAAATAAAGATTTACGTCAAAAAATCAATGGTGTTTTAAGAGATTACTTACAATTGCTCGATCAGATTTTAATTGGCGGTATGGTTACAGGTGAGTTCAATCAAACGATGGATGTGCGCTTAGCACGTCAAATGGTATTTGGCACTATTGATGAAACCATTACGTCGTGGGTAATGAATGATTATCGATATGATTTGATGGAACAAGTTCCAAAAGTTCAGGCATTAATCCTGAACGGCATTAAAGCATAAAAGGATGTGGGAAAGAAATGGAATTTCTAAGTTGGAAAGTAGAAGACGGCGTAGCAATGACTACGATTGCTCGTCCTCCAGCAAATGCACTATCTCGCGGAATTATTGCTGAAGTAGATGCTGTGCTTGATGCCGTTGAAAACGATGACACTGTACGTGTCCTTGTACTTCATGGTGAAGGCCGTTTCTTCTCAGCAGGTGCAGACATTAAAGAATTTACGGAAGTGGAATCTGGAGAGGAATTTACAAATCTTGCAAGTAATGGCCAGCAAGTATTCGAACGTCTTGAATCATTTGCTAAGCCAGTTATTGCAGCCATTCATGGTGCTGCACTTGGCGGTGGGCTAGAACTAGCTATGAGCTGTCATATGCGCTTTGTAACTGAATCTGCAAAATTAGGATTACCTGAACTCCAACTAGGGCTGATTCCTGGTTTTGGTGGCACACAACGTTTACCGCGTTATGTTGGTGTAGCAAAAGCAGCAGAAATGATGTTTACAAGCGAACCTATTTCAGGTACAGAAGCTGTGCAATGGGGCCTAGCAAACCGTGCATTTACAGATGAAGCATTACTTGATGAAACACTAAAGGTAGCGAAAAAAATTGCGAAGAAGAGCCCGATTGCCTTAAAAGAAGCAATCAATGCATTGCAATATGCGAAGCCAGCTTCATTCTATGAAGGTGTTGCTGCAGAAGCGAAATCCTTTGGTACAGTTTTTGTTTCAGAAGATGCAAAAGAAGGAATTCAAGCATTTATTGAAAAGCGCGAGCCTGTGTTTACTGGCAAATAGTTTTCCATCAGTATTGATAACGACATAAAGGGGAATTGTTGATGCTGAAAATATATAATATTTACAAGTTTACTGGGAATTTAAAAAACGTTGCAGGGGGTATGAAATATGAACATTTTTGCATTAATTAAACGTACGTTTGATACGGAAGAAAAAATCGTTGTGTCAGGTGGTAAAATCCAAGAGGACGGCGCTGAATTCATTATTAATCCTTATGATGAATACGCGATTGAAGAAGCAATCCAAGTTCGTGACGCAGCTGGTGGTAAAGTAACAGTTGTGACAATCGGTGGCGAAGATGCTGAAAAGCAATTACGTACAGCGTTAGCAATGGGTGCAGACGAAGCGGTACTGATTAATACAGAAGATGATTTAGATGAATTAGATCAAAATGCAGCTGCTTACATTTTAGCAGAGTATTTAAAAGATAAAGATGCTGACTTAATTTTAACAGGAAATGTGGCAATTGACGGTGGTTCTGGTCAAGTTGGTCCACGTGTTGCAGATTTATTAGGCATTAACTATGTGACAACAATTACAAACCTTGAAATCGATGGCACATCTGCAAAAATCGTGCGCGATATCGAAGGGGATTCAGAAGTAATTGAAACGTCTTTACCATTGTTAGTAACTGCTCAACAAGGTTTAAATGAGCCACGTTACCCATCATTACCAGGCATTATGAAAGCGAAGAAGAAACCGCTTGCAGAGCTTGAGTTAGATGATTTAGATATCGATGAAGATGATGTTGAAGTAAAAGTAGAAACAGTCGACATTTACTTGCCAGCTCAAAAAGCTGCAGGTCGTATTTTGGAAGGCGAGCTTGCTGAACAAGCAAAAGAGCTAGTCAACCTACTTCATTCAGAAGCGAAAGTTGTTTAAGTGTTAGCGCAAATCGAATCTTAAAGGGTAACGGAGGGAATATACTATGTCAAAAAAAGTATTAGTATTAGGTGAAGTTCGTGAAGGAAGCTTACGTAATGTATCTTTCGAGGCAATTGCAGCAGCAAAACAAATCGCTGATGGTGGCGAAGTGGTTGGTGTTCTTTTAGGAGATGCGGTTGCTGGATTAACAGGTCCATTATTTGAGCATGGTGCAGATCGTGTTGTAACTGTGGAGCATCCACATTTAAAACAATATACTTCAGATGGCTATGGACAAGCTTTACTAGCTGTTATTGAGCAAGAAAATCCAGAGGGTATCGTCTTCGGTCATACAGCAAACGGTAAAGATTTATCGCCAAAAATTGCAAGTAAATTACAAGCAGGTCTTGTATCTGACGTTACTGCAATTGAAGGTGCTGGTGATGATGTGGTATTCATCCGCCCAATCTATTCAGGTAAAGCTTTTGAAAAGGTAAAAGTGAAAGAGGGCATTATTTTAGCTTCAATCCGTCCAAACAATATCGCACCTTTAGAGAAAGCTACAGGTAAAACAGGAGATGTTTCTTCTCTAGCTGTTGAAATTACGAACCTACGTTCAATCATTAAAGAAGTTGTGCGTAAATCTTCAGAAGGTGTCGATCTTTCAGAAGCAAAAGTAGTTGTAGCTGGTGGTCGTGGTGTGAAATCAGAAGAAGGTTTTGAACCATTAAAAGCATTAGCTGATTTACTTGGTGGCGCAGTGGGTGCATCTCGTGGTGCGTGTGACGCGGAGTATTGTGATTATTCTCTACAAATCGGTCAAACTGGTAAAGTAGTTACACCAGACCTATACATCGCAGCAGGTATTTCAGGAGCTATTCAACATTTAGCAGGTATGTCAAACTCGAAAGTAATCGTTGCGATCAATAAAGATCCAGAAGCAAATATCTTCAAAGTTGCTGACTACGGTATTGTAGGCGATTTATTTGAAGTAATACCATTGCTAATCGAAGAGTTTAAAGCGTTAAAAGTGAACGCATAAGCTAGGGTTTATCCCTAGCTTTTTACCTGTATAAAATGAGCGAACATGGGCCATGTGATGCCAAACAAAAGATGGCCATTGGCGTAGAACCTAAATTATACATTACAGGCAGATTGTTCGCTCAAGCTAATTTATCCATGCTATACTACAAGCGTAGTAAGTTTAAGGAGGATTTCAAATGGCAATTGTACATGCAACAGATGCAACGTTCCAAGATGATATTAAAGAAGGCTTAGTATTAGTCGACTTTTGGGCTGCTTGGTGTGGACCATGTAAAATGATTGGTCCAGTTCTTGAAGAAATGGATGCTGCTGGTAGTGCAGCTAAAATCGTCAAAGTAGACGTAGATAACAACCAAGGTACTGCAGCGCAATACCAAATCATGTCTATTCCTTCACTGCTTTTATTCAAAAACGGTGAATTAGTAGACAAAACTGTTGGTTTCCAACCAAAAGAAGCATTAGAAGCTTTCATCGCAAAACATGCTTAATTTCTTTGAGAAAGAGCTGAGCCATCTTTAGATGTGCTCGGCTTTTTTTCGTTATATAATAAAAGAGAAGAAAACACTAGACACTCACTTTGCATGCTCGATGTAAAAGTGTGATGCGTTAATGGGATAATTAACAATCCATCAAAAAGGGAGGCAGGTAGGCGATGAATGACTTAATAAAACGTAAGCTTGAAATTTTACCTGATCAGCCTGGCTGCTATTTGATGAAGGATCGACAAGGGACAATTATTTATGTAGGCAAAGCAAAGGTACTGAAAAATCGAGTGCGCTCGTATTTTACTGGATCGCACGAAGGAAAAACACAGCGCCTCGTTGGAGAAATTGAGGATTTCGAGTACATCGTGACCTCCTCAAATTTAGAAGCGCTTATTTTGGAGTTAAACCTTATTAAGCTACACGATCCTAAATACAATATCATGCTTACGGATGATAAAACGTATCCATATTTAAAAATTACCAATGAAAAACATCCAAGACTGATAACAACGCGTAAAGTAAAAAAAGATAAAGCTAAATATTTCGGCCCGTATCCAAATGCTTATGCAGCAAGCGAGACGAAAAAGCTGTTGGACAGACTCTACCCACTGCGCAAATGTGTGCAATTACCTTCAAAAGTTTGCTTGTATTATCATATGGGACAATGTTTGGCACCTTGTGTAAAAGATATTGAAGCACAAGTTTATCACGATATGATTGAAGATATGACGAAGTTTTTAAATGGTGGCGTTGACGCTGTAAAAAAAGAGCTGGAAGAGAAAATGATGGCTGCGGCAGAGCAGCTTGAATTTGAGCGTGCGAAGGAGTTTCGCGATCAAATTGCCCATATCGAAACAGTTATGCAAAAGCAAAAAATTGTGTCCAGTGATACAACGAACCGTGACGTCTTCGGTTATGCAGTAGAAAAAGGCTGGATGTGTGTGCAAGTGTTTTTCGTCCGACAAGGAAAGTTGATTGAACGAGATGTATCGATTTTCCCGATTTATCAGGATGTTGAGGAAGAATTTTTAACATTTATCGGACGTTTTTATGAAAGACTCGAGCATATAAAACCAAAGGAAATTTTCATTCCGCAGGCTATTGATGCAGCCATTTTAACGGAATTATTAGGTGTGAAAGTGCTGACGCCAAAACGCGGGCAGAAAAAAGAGCTTGTTGAGTTAGCTATGAAAAATGCCGAAATCGCTGTCGCAGCAAAATTCCAATTGATTGAACGACAGGAAGAGCGAACAATTGGTGCATGTGAAGCATTGGGCGAAGCCATGGGGATTTCAGTACCGCTTCGTATTGAAGCATTTGATAATAGTCATATGCACGGTACAGATGCAGTTTCAGCAATGGTTGTCTTTATAGATGGTAAACCAGCTAAAAAGGAATATCGTAAATATAAAACACGAACTGCTGCCAAACATGACGACTATGGAGCAATGCAAGAAGTTATTCGTCGCCGTTACACTCGAGTTTTAAAAGAAGGTTTGCCATTACCTGATTTAGTGCTAATTGATGGTGGTAAAGGCCAAATGGAAGTCGCGCGAGAAGTGCTAGAAGATGAACTAGGTCTTGTCATTCCAATTGCTGGCTTAGCGAAAGATGATAAGCACAATACGTCACAGCTGTTATTTGGTGATCCGCCAGAAGTGATTGGATTAAAACGAACGAGTGACGGCTTTTATTTACTACAGCGCATTCAAGACGAAGTACACCGTTTTGCCATTACCTTTTTACGTCAACAGCATGAGAAAAATGCTATTCAATCGGTTCTTGATGGCATTGAAGGAGTTGGGCCAAAGCGCAAGCAACAATTATTAAAGCATTTTGGCTCTGTCAAAAAAATTCGAGAGGCGAGTGAACTCGCACTGCAAGAAGCGGGGATGCCTGCCAACTTAGCGAACAGCATTTACAGTTATTTTCAGCAACAGTCATTGTCAAAGGATTAGACATATGCTAAGGTTGAATGAGAACATAGAAATGAAAATCTAGTCGTGTTCTACCATGCCTTGAAGGAACTACTTCCTAAGGGGAAAATTAAATATTCACTATTTTAAGTGATGATAGAGGTGCAAGATTCATTAGTAGCACATTGAAGGATGGACAAATCCAGTGATGATGTGTGAAAGGGGAGCTTGCCGAAGTGGAGTATCGTTGTTTCCGATACTTTGCTGGTTTTGCATTTAATAGATGTAAGACTGTCGAATCTTGACGTTTCGGAGAGCTATCACACATGCGCAAGCTTTTTTATTGTACATGTTGCAGGCAGCTTTCACGTTATGTGAGAGCTGCCTTTTTGCTGTTCTAGAAACGATAAAAGGAGAATGATGAAAATGGCGAGTATAGTATTGAAATTCGGCGGCCCAGCGATTGCCTCAACCGAGCGTATTAGAGAGGTCGCTAACATCGCGATTGCTAAAAAAGCGCTTGGTTATCATGTCATCGTGGTAACAGCAGCGATGGGGCGTACTGCAAAAGACTTAGCGAAAATGGTACGTGATTTATCAGATGAAGCTTCAAAACGTGAGATGGATGTACTGCTATCGACGAGCTCACAACTTTCAAGTGCACTTTTTGCCATCGCTTTACAGGAGGCAGGCCATGATGCAGTGTCATTAACGGGCTGGCAAGCGGGTGTACAGACGGATGCCAAACATTATCATGCCCGTATCGACGATATAGATGTTCGTCGTATGCAACAGCATTTGATGCAAGGTCAAATTGTAGTCGTTGCTGGGGAACAAGGAATGAATGCTGCACAAGATATTACAACACTTGGTAAAGGTGGAGCTGAAACAACAGCGGTAGCCATTGCAGCGGCATTAGAAGCAGAACGTGTAGAAATTTATACAAATGTGGATGGGGTTTATACAGCTGATCCTCGACATATTGAAAATGCAAGAAAGCTAATGGAGATTTCATATGATGAAATGCTGGAACTATCTCATTTAGGTTCACATATTTTACATCCGCGTGCAGTGGAGCTCGCAAAGAAATTTCAAATCCCGGTCATTATTCGTTCAAGCGTAGAAGATACAGACGGTACTTTATTAAAGGAGGAAGTTGAAATGGAGAAAAATTTAATTGTACGTGGTGTAGCTTATGAGTCTGATGTCATTCGCTTGACAATCGGTTATGATACATTCTCCACTGCATCGTTAGCAGATATGTTTGCCATACTGGCAGAGAATCGCATTAATGTCGATATAATCGTCCAGGCCATTATTGAAGGGGTGAAACCATCTGTATCGTTTACAATTTTAAAAGAGGAATTTGCTGAAGCGTTACGTGTACTGGAAGAGAGCAAATTGTCACTCGGTTTTAGTTTTGCTGATTTTGAAATTGGATTAGCGAAAGTCTCTATTATAGGTTCAGGTATGGCTTCAAATCCTGGCGTAGCCGCACGTATGTTTGACCGCTTACGCCAAGAGGACATAGCAGTGAAAATGGTCAGCACTTCGGAAATTAAAGTGTCCGTTGTTGTGCCACAGGACGAAATGATTCGCGCAGCAAATGCCTTACACGAGGAGTTTAATTTAGCTGAAGAGATTTACTGATAGTAGCTATTAAATACGTTGATTTCCGTTGCGGGCGGACGCTTTCCGCGGGCACATCGTAAGCCGCAACCGTCGCAATCGCGCCGCCTGTTGCGTCTTACGTTCTGTGCTGTTCCCGCAGGAGTCGCTGCCCTCCACTACAATCAACTAGTTGTTAAGTAATTATATAAATGAATTGTTTGAGAATTGTGTGAGTGCCTGTCACCAAAAAAAGTCACCAAAAAAAAACAAAAGGCATCAGCGTAACTACATGCTGCCTTTTGTCGACACTTATCAGGATTGCTTTTCTAAAAAAGCGTTTCCTTTACTCGTTTATTCACTTGGTATTGTATTCATTATACGTTCCTTAACATCCCATTTAACTGTAAACGTGATGAGCTGTTGCTTTTCGCGCTTCTCATCATAACATTCAGTTAAGTAACCTTTTGCTTGTTGGATTTGTTCAGCAATAAATCCTGCTTCTAATCTGAAACTACGATTTTGAATTTGCAATAGCGTAGGTTCATTTGTTAAATGGAAAATACGTCCATCTTTAGACTCCTTTGTCAATTCAAGAGTACCCCAGCTCGCATCCGCGAAAAATGCGATTAGTTCTTCTTGCGTTTTACAAGGAAACTTCCGTGCAAGTTCTTTTCCAGCCCAATAAAGTACGTCATTTTCATGTTTACCGAGAATAGAAGATAGGATGTGATCACGGATTAACTCATAACCAAATGATGAGATTGTATTAGATGGATTATTTAACATAGAAATCCTTCTTTCTTAGAATTTTCTTATAATTCAACGCCAAAATGTAAAGATAGAGTTTTCGAGAAAAAACGACACGTTATGTACTAGATTGCTTCTATAATAAGGGCTAGTAAAAACTCTGTGTTACCTTGACGCTCGTAGCTCTTGAGAGTACAATAAACATGTCATAATATTGTACCATGATGAAATACACAGTCAATGGAGTATCATTTACAAAATGGTGACGACTTTTGGTGTGCTATTTTAAGTACTAAGGGGGGTAACAGTCTTGTCGAAAGATCGAGAGTTTTTATGGCGTCGCTTACATTCTCTACTTGGTATCATTCCAGTAGGTCTGTTTTTAACGATGCACCTATTCATTAACTTTACAGCAACAGGCGGAGCAGAAAGTTACAATGATGCTACCGCAGTAATGGAAAAAATTCCATTTCTTATCCTAGTCGAGTGGATTGTCATCTACATTCCATTAATGTTCCACGCATTTTATGGTGTGTACATTGCATTCACTGCAACACCAAATACAGGGCGTTTTAGCACATACCGTAACTGGATGTTCTCATTACAACGCTTCACGGGTGTATTTTTAGTAATCTTCATTGCATGGCATATTTTCCAAACTCGTATTCAAAAAGCGCTTGGTACGCACGTTGATTACGACATGATGGCAAATATCGTTGCTAATCCATTTATGCTTGGATTCTACATTGTTGGTATTATATCAGCAACGTTCCACTTATCAAATGGTTTGTGGTCATTCTTAGTAAGCTGGGGTATTACACAATCACCACAGTCTCAAAAGATTGCTACTTACGTAACAAACATTCTTTTCGTAATTCTAAGTGTAGTTGGTGTGGCTGCTATTTTAGCTTTCGTTTAATTTAATATAATAGAAGCTACTATAAGAGTGCATGCAATCATTGCAATTTTCTAAGAGGAGTGAGAAATAATCATGGCGAAAAGCAAAATAATTGTTGTCGGCGGCGGTTTAGCTGGTCTGATGGCAACGATTAAAGCAGCTGAAGTTGGTACTGAAGTTGATTTATTCTCATTAGTTCCTGTAAAACGCTCACACTCTGTATGTGCGCAAGGCGGAATTAATGGTGCCGTAAATACAAAAGGTGAAGGGGATTCTCCTTGGATTCACTTTGATGATACAGTATATGGTGGGGATTTCTTAGCAAACCAACCACCAGTTAAAGGTATGTGTGATGCAGCCCCTGGTATTATTCACTTAATGGACCGTATGGGTGTAATGTTCAACCGTACACCAGAAGGTTTACTTGATTTCCGTCGTTTCGGTGGTACGTTAATGCACCGTACAGCGTTCTCAGGTGCAACAACTGGTCAACAATTACTATACGCATTGGACGAGCAAGTTCGTTCTCACGAAGTAGCTGGTTTAGTAAACAAATATGAGCACTGGGAATTCCTTGGTGTAGTTATCGATGATGACGGCGTTTGCCGCGGTATCGTAGCACAAAATATGCGTACAGAAGAAATTAAATCATTCCGTGCAGACGCTGTTATTATGGCGACTGGTGGTCCTGGTATTATCTTCGGTAAAACAACAAACTCTGTTATCAACACAGGTTCTGCTGCTTCTATCGTATACCAACAAGGTGCTTCATACGCGAATGGTGAGTTCATTCAAATTCACCCAACAGCGATTCCTGGGGACGATAAAAACCGTCTAATGTCAGAATCTGCACGTGGTGAAGGTGGACGTATTTGGACTTATAAAGACGGTAAACCTTGGTACTTCTTAGAAGAAAAATACCCTGCATACGGTAACTTAGTACCACGTGATATTGCTACACGTGAAATTTTCGACGTTTGTGTAAACCAAAAACTTGGTATCAACGGCGAAAACATGGTATATCTAGATCTTTCTCATAAAGATCCGCACGAATTAGATGTAAAACTTGGTGGTATCATTGAAATCTACGAAAAATTCGTAGGTGATGACCCACGTAAATTACCAATGAAAATTTTCCCTGCAGTTCACTATTCAATGGGTGGATTATGGGTTGACTACAACCAAATGACTGAAATTCCTGGTCTATTCGCAGCGGGTGAATGTGATTACTCACAACATGGTGCAAACCGTCTTGGTGCAAACTCATTATTATCTGCTATTTACGGCGGTATGGTTGCAGGTCCAAATGCAGTAGATTACGTTAAACATTTGAAAAAGCATGCTGAAGATGTATCTCAAGAAGTTTACGATGCGCGTGTGAACGAAGAGCAATCGAAATGGGATGCTATCATGAAAATGGACGGCACAGAAAACGCTTACTTACTTCATAAAGAGCTTGGTGAGTTAATGACAGCTACAATGACAGTTGTACGCTTTAACGACCAACTTGAAGAAACGTATAAAAAACTTGGCGAATTCCAAAAACGTTGGGAAAACATCAACATCAACGATACACAAAAATGGAGTAACCAAGGTGCTCACTTTACACGTCAGTTGAAAAACATGCTTTATTTAGCGAAAGTAATGACAAAAGGTGCTTTACTTCGTAATGAATCACGTGGTGCGCACTATAAACCAGACTTCCCACAACGTGATGATGAGAACTTCTTAAAAACAACAATGGCGAAATTCGACCCAGCTACGGGCGAGCCGATCATCACTTATCAAGAAGTAGACGTATCATTAATCCCACCACGTAAACGTGACTACTCTGCGAAAGGAGACTAAGGATTATGGAAATCACAGCTAATACTGGAAGAATGGTAAAAGTTGAAATTTTACGTCAAGATACACAAGGTGGCCAAGGCTACTGGCAGAAATTCGAAGTTCCTTACCGTCATGGTATGAACGTTATTTCTGTATTAATGGAGATTCAAAAAAACCCAGTGACAGCATCTGGTGAAAAAACAACACCAGTTTCTTGGGACATGAACTGTCTTGAAGAAGTTTGTGGTGCTTGTTCAATGGTCATCAATGGTCGTCCTCGTCAATCTTGTTCAACACTGATTGATCAATTGACTGAACCAGTTCGCCTTGAGCCAATGAAAACGTTCCCAGTTGTACGTGACTTACAAGTTGACCGCGATCGTATGTTCAATGCATTGAAAAAAGTGAAAGCATGGGTACCAATCGATGGTACTTATGATTTAGGTGAAGGTCCACGTATGCCAGAAGGTAAACGTCAATGGGCTTATGAATTATCTAAATGTATGACTTGTGGGGTTTGTATGGAAGCGTGTCCAAACGTGTCTGAAAAAGCTTCATTCATTGGACCAGCTCCATTATCACAAGTACGTCTATTTAACACTCACCCAACAGGTGCAATGATTAAAGACGAACGTTTAAATGCAATTATGGGTGACGGCGGTCTTGCTAACTGCGGTAACTCTCAAAACTGTGTAGCTGCTTGTCCAAAAGGTATTCCTTTAACAACATCTATCGCATCTTTAAACCGTGCATCAACAGTGCAAATGTTCCGTAACTTCTTCGGTTCTGACCACTACGTTGACTAATTGTACATGGAACTCCCATACACAATCGTGTATGGGAGTTTTTTTGTAGACTGTTAGCTAGAACATGTAGCTGAATCGGGAATAAAATACTAAAATATCTGATTTTTCTATCATAATATAGCTTCTTCCTTTATAATGAATTTGTATTCATTTTTATGCTGTTAAAATAGGAAGACTACTTATCACAGGGGTACAATTTTAAGGGGGATGGCTATATGAAAGCAAGTTATATTGAAGATTTTAATACATGGGTGGATGAATTTTCATTTTTTACTGAAGTACGTGTTCGTTTTTCGGAAACGGATATGTATGGTCATATGAATAATACAGTTAGTTTTACATACTTTGAACAGGCTAGAATTGATTATTTTAGACATCTCGGCCTGTTAATGCCGTCTGCAACAGATGACAAGGTGATGGGCATTCCAATCGTAGCCGATTTACAATGTGATTATCGAAAGCAAGTTTACTTCGACGATGTACTGCGTATCTATACAAAGATCGCTAACGTAGGAAATTCTTCAATGGATATTCATTACTTAGCAAAAAATCAAAACGATGAAATTTGCTTTACAGGACGTGGAACGATTGTACAAATGGACCCTCGAACAGGGAAGAGCGTCCCACTATTAGACGAAGAAAAAGCTCGCTTAGCTGCTTTGGCATGATTTAACTTACGAAGAGCACTTTGGCTTGGCCCATTCGTAGCGTTTCAAAATTGAGGGATGTCAAATTTTTTATTAGGCATAATTAATTCATTTTTATTCGTTTATTGCCCTTTTATAGAAGAACATTTGATTTTTTTGTGGAAACTACGTGTATTCATGAAAATAGCCGTCACCGCTCATCACTCCTTAACATAAGTTACAATACGTGCGGGGGAGGAGGGTGTGACTGAAAATGAATGGCTCTCATCATCGTTCTCTTTTAACAAACCGAGAACGTGAAATATTTGCGCTTTTATTAGCTGAAAAAACAACGAGGGATATTGCAGAGCAGCTTGGTATTAGTGAAAAAACAGTGCGAAATCACATTTCCAATACAATTCAAAAGCTAGGTGTAACAAATCGATCTCAGGCGTTAATTGAGCTGTTACGCTTAGAAGAATTCAAATTAGACTAATGGACACTTGCTATTTCGTGAAAAAAACGACAAAATAGAACTATTCAACGTATTTTTAGGAGTGGAATAGTTATATGTCGGATGAAGTAACAAAGCACTCACCTGAAACCGTTGCAACGGTTGAAAAGGAACTACGCTATATAGCGGCCATTGTGAAGCAAAAAGGTAGGGAAATTGTTTCACAATATGCGATTACGCCGCCACAATTTGTTGCATTACAGTGGTTAGAAGAGCTTGGAGATATTACAATTGGCGATTTATCAAACCGTTTATACTTAGCTTTTAGTACGACAACAGATTTAGTGGACCGAATGGAGAAAAATGAATTAGTCAAGCGCATGCGAGATGAAAATGATCGCCGTGTCGTTGTCGTTCATCTTCTCGAAAAAGGCGAACGTATTATTCAAGAAGTTATTGAAAAAAGACAGCAATATTTGCAGGAAATGCTTGTAGAATTTAACGAACAAGAAGTCGCGCAATTATCAAGCTATTTACAAAAACTACATGTACACATGAAACAGGATTGAGGCGGAAAGTATGAATGCCCCGATAGGCGTTATAGATTCAGGAGTAGGCGGTTTAACCGTAGCAAAGGAAATAATAAAACGATTACCAAATGAAACGATCTATTACATTGGTGATACAGCAAGATGTCCCTATGGTCCACGAACTCGTCAGGAAGTACGGAATTTTACTTGGCAAATGGCAAAAGCGCTCGAGAAAATGAATATCAAGATGCTAGTCATTGCTTGTAATACAGCGACTGCAGTTGCACTCGAAAGTTTACAACGTAATATGCCTTTTCCGATACTAGGCGTTATTAATGCTGGCGCACGTGCAGCTGTAAAGAAAACGAAGCGACATGAAGTCGTTGTGCTTGCAACAGAAGGAACAATTAAAAGTGGGGCGTATGAAGAAGCCTTATTGTCTTTGAATACGTCTACCCACATTATTCCATTGGCTTGTCCAACATTCGTACCACTAGTAGAAAGTGGCGAATATAAGGGCGAATTCGCCAATAATTTAATTGCTGATGGCTTAAAACCGTTAAAAAACGAACAATTTGATACGGTCATTTTAGGATGTACGCATTATCCAATTTTACAAAGACAAATTGAAGCTGTTGTCGGAGAAGATGTTTTCGTGCTATCTTCTGCGGAAGAAACAGCAAAGGATGTTGAGGAAATGCTTGCGTATAATGGCACTTTAGCAGATGAAAATGCTAAGCCCGCACATAAATTTTATGCAACGGGTTCTGTGCCAATTTTCCGTTCGATTGCAGAAAATTGGCTGGAACAAGGTACGCTTGATATAAACCGTATTACATTAAAATAAAAATCAGCTTAGCTTACGAGCTAGGCTGATTTTTTATTTGGTCATCATGTTTTACATAAATAAATAGATCGTCACGAACATCGCTGCACTACCGGCCATGACAAAGACATGCCAAATTGCATGGTTGTACTGTATTTTTTTGTTTTTGTAAAAATAAGTACCCGCCGTATAAAAAATGCCGCCAAGTAACAGTATCATAAAGCCGTTAAATGAGATGTAGGCAACTAATGGCTTGTAAGCAAAGATAATGAGCCATCCCATGCCAATATAGACGAGCAGTGAGATTTTTTTAAAACGATAGACGAAAAATTGTTTTAAAATAATGCCGATAAAGGCAAGTACCCATTCGATAATAAAAATGCTTAAGCCAAGTTTTCCACCAACTGCAATTAACGCAATCGGTGTATAAGTTCCTGCTATTAATAAGAAAATGGAGCTATGATCTAATTTTTTTAAAAGCACCTTATGTGTAGGCAATGCATGATATAAAGTCGATGCTATGTATAAACAAAACATCGAAATACCAAAAATAATGTAACTAATTAGCTCGGTGCTTGTACCAGTTGTTAAAGCTTTATGCACTAATAAAAGGGTAGCAGGAACAGTTAAAAATGCACCGATTCCATGTGTTAGGGCATTCCAAAATTCTTCCTTCATGGTATAACTAGTAGGCTCAATTGTTGTTTGAGACATGACCATCACCTCTTTCTTTATTATATTACTATAACATGATGAGATTTTTCATTGTAGAGGAAAATGTAATACAATTTATATGATAAATATCATATAGTGCGGTTAGTAAATCGTCGCACCAATATAAAATATGATAAAATAAGGGCGCGAAAGATTTTAGGAGGCACGAATAATGATGACAAGATTTGATGGTAGAGATGCAAATGCTTTGCGTCCTGTAAAAATGGATAGCGAGTATTTATTGCATCCAGAAGGCTCAGTATTAATACAAGTTGGCAATACAAAAGTAATTTGTACGGCAACAGTTGAAGATAAAGTTCCAGGTTTTTTACGCGGGCAAGGAAAAGGATGGATTACAGCTGAGTATTCGATGCTACCTCGCGCTACAGCACAACGTACACCACGTGAATCATCACGCGGAAAAGTAAACGGACGTACAATGGAAATCCAACGTCTTATTGGGCGTGCATTGCGTGCTATTGTTGATTTAGAGGCGTTAGGAGAGCGTACAGTATGGATTGACTGTGATGTTATTCAAGCAGACGGCGGCACACGTACAGCATCCATTACTGGCGCATTTGTTGCAATGACACAAGCAATTGCCAAGCTTGCTGAAGAAAAACAATTAGAAAAATTCCCTGTAACAGATTTTTTAGCGGCTACAAGTGTTGGTATTGTTGAAGAGCAAGGTGCAGTTTTAGACTTAAATTATGTAGAAGATGTCGATGCAGCGGTGGATATGAATATTGTTATGACCGGCGCAGGTCGCTTTGTAGAATTGCAAGGCACAGGGGAAGAAGCAACCTTCTCACGTGAGGAATTAAATGACTTGCTTGCATTAGGTGAAAAAGGAATTCGAGAGTTGATTGCGCTACAAAAACAAGCACTTGGAGAAATCGCTCTTAAAGTAGGAGGAAACATTTAAGATGAAACAAGTTGTAATTGCGACAAAAAATAAAGGCAAAGCGAAAGACTTTGAAGCATTATTTGGGCCACTAGGCTATGAAGTGGTAACGATGTTTGATGTTGCACCAAATATGGAAATAGAAGAAACGGGCACAACTTTTGAGGAAAATGCCGTATTAAAGGCAGAGGCTTTGGCAAAAGAGCTAGGTACTATTGTGATTGCAGATGATAGTGGTTTAGCGGTAGATGCACTAAATGGTGAACCTGGTGTCTATTCAGCACGTTATGCAGGTGATCACGATGATGAGGCCAATATGGTAAAATTACTGCATAATTTACAAGATGTTGAAGATGCCAAACGTACAGCACGTTTTTGCTGCTGCATTGCCATTGCAGGCCCTGATTTTGAAACAACAACAGTATTTGGCACTTGTGAAGGTGTAATTGCACATGAAAAACGCGGTTCAAATGGCTTTGGATATGACCCAGTCTTTTTCGTACCAAGCTTAAATCGTATGATGGCTGAATTATCACCAGAAGAAAAGGGTGCTATTTCGCACCGTGGAAATGCCATTCGCAAGCTAAAGGAACAATTGCCAAATCTTATTAAGTAAGAGGTGATATCCATGCAATTATTAGTGATGAGTGATACACATGGAGATAGCCATGTGATAGAAAAAGTGCGTCGTTTTTATCCAACTATCGAAACGCTGATTCATTGTGGCGATAGTGAATTGCCCTTTTCTCATGCTGCACTTGACGGCATGAAAAAAGTACGAGGAAACTGCGATATCGATAAAGCATTTCCTGATGAAGTCATCGTTCAAGTGGGAGATGCGATTGTTTTTGCCACACATGGTCATTTATTTAATGTCAAATCTTCCATTTTATCGTTGTCATATCGGGCAAAAGAAGTCGATGCACAAATTGCCTGCTTTGGTCATTCACATGTGCTAGGAGCCGAAATGATTGATGATGTTTTATTTATCAATCCAGGAAGCTTATTAAAGCCACGTGGACGCAACGAAAAAAGCTTCGCACTTGTCGATATACAAGATGATTATTTTCAGGTAGATTTTTTTACTGATGACAATGAATGCATTTCGAAACACACGTTTAGACGGCAGTAAGGTATAAAAGATAGAAAAACGCTTAACAATCTGCAACAAGAGAGTTTAAGCGTTTTTCTATTTATGTGAAAGAAAGTATTGGGGATTTTGTCCATGAATGAATTGCATTATAGTAGAAAAACTAATTATAAAAGAATAGGGGGATAAAATGACAAAGGAAAATAACATTGGGTGGAATTTTGATAATAGCTATGCACGTCTACCAAGTTCATTTTATAGCCGTCTACAATTAAATCGTGTGCAATCGCCACAACTAGTCATTTTTAATGAAGCTGTCGCTAAGTCTCTCGACTTAAATAGTGCTGCATTACAAAGTCAAGAAGGCATTGACATACTTGGAGGCAATGAAATACCTAGTGGTGCATTGCCGATTGCCCAGGCTTACGCAGGACATCAATTTGGGCATTTTAATATGTTAGGAGACGGTCGAGCACTGTTGCTGGGCGAACAAATAACACCTTCAGGACAACGCTATGATATCGGCCTTAAAGGCTCAGGGCGCACACCTTATTCGCGAGGCGGTGACGGTCGTGCGGCGCTCGGTCCAATGCTCCGTGAATATATTATTAGCGAAGCGATGCATGCACTAGGTATTCCGACATCTCGTAGTTTAGCTGTCGTGACAACCGGAGAAACAATTTTGCGTGAAACCGAACTACCTGGGGCGGTTTTAACGCGTGTGGCGAGCAGTCATTTGCGTGTCGGAACATTTCAATTTGCAGCGCAATGGGGTAGCGATGAGGAGCTTCAACAATTAGCTGATTACGCCATCGAACGCCATTATCCAATGATTGACAAGACGCATCCAAATCGCTATTTAATCTTGCTTCAGCAAGTAATGGAAAGACAGGCACAGCTGATTGCAAAGTGGCAGCTAGTCGGTTTTATTCATGGTGTAATGAACACGGATAATATGACGATTAGCGGTGAAACAATTGATTATGGTCCTTGTGCTTTTATGGATACGTACGATCCAGCAACCGTCTTTAGCTCCATCGATCGACAAGGTCGCTATGCTTACGGCAATCAACCTCCTATTGGCGGGTGGAATATTGCTCGTTTTGCGGAATCACTGCTGCCACTTATTCATGACAACGAAGAAGAGGCAGTAACACTTGCACAAGCCGTTATCCAGCAATATCCGCAATTGTACAATGCGCACTGGCTAACAGGTATGCGAGCAAAATTGGGAATCTTTAACGAAGAACAGCAAGATGGAAAATTGATAGACGAACTACTCACGCTTATGGAAAAGTACGAAGCAGACTATACGAATACATTCCGTGCTTTCACTTTAAATAACTGCCAAGGAACGCCACTATTTGACAGTACAGCATTTAAACAATGGTATGAACAGTGGCAAGCAAGACGGCAAAGACAAGAGGAAAGTGAAGCGGCCTCACAACAATTAATGCGCGATAATAATCCGGCTATCATTCCTCGCAACCATAGAGTAGAAGAGGCGTTAGAAGCCGCTGTTACACAAGGCGACTATCAAGTAATGAATAAGCTCCTACAAGCATTATCCCAACCATATGCTTATATAGCTGAGCAAGAAGAATATACAAAGCTTCCAGCCCCAACAGACTGTCCGTACCAAACATTTTGTGGCACATAAACGACTAAAAGAGTTTGGACGACTTACTGTACTGAGCGAAAAGCATCAACGCAGCCAAAAAGTGTTAGATTGATTGCAGTCAATCTAACACTTTTTCTCTTTTGTTCCAGCCTTTTTTGTTGAAGGAAAAGCGAGAACGGTAACAGCACAAAACCTTTGCGCATACGCTATGGATGACTAACGGAAAAGGAGACTGTGTAACGTGCATCAATATTCAAAAGGTTGGTTTGTAAAGGAGCTACGCGCAAAGGGGATTTTAGTGCATCCTCAATTAAAGACACATCTTGGAAAGTTTAAAGAATCAGAATTACGAAATTTATATTACCGTTATGTGGAGACACAACAAACAGATACAGAGCAATCCTAGCTTCGAGCACTATGTATTTTCACCAATACGAAAAACCAGATTGATGGACAACAAGTATTGTCAATGAATCTGGTTTTTTTATTTGAGCCATTATGAATAAAAGCGGTAGCAAAATTGCATGACTATGGCCATTGCAATCATATCCGACATGGCAAGAGCCTCTGCCTCTATTTCATCAAATACTTGCACATCCGTTTGATAATCTTTTTGAATCATCGTCACCGCTTCTTTTTTCGTTAAAGCTAAATGGCTATAAAACATTTGCTGTACGGCTTCTTTCGTCAAATAAGGATTAATCGTGCTTAAAAATACAGCAATCTCATCGGCATTACGATACCATTCCTTTTCTTTAGCCGCTGCTGTAGCCGCATCTCCTTTATTCGCTGCTGTGACCAGCTGTGCTGCAATAAGTAAATGCTCTTTAATCAGCTCGGCGTAACGATCTGCTATTTGGTCGCCGTAAAATGGGCGCAAACAATTGCCTAAATCCGTCGCATTACGTAACAGTCGTGCTTGCACAAAAGGTAAATCAGGCAAACCAAAGACAATGCTAATTATCGTCATCCTCGTCCAATTGACATGCTCCATCCACAACAGTCGATTCATAGCCATAAAATCAGACTCCGCTTTACTAATGCATTTTCGATTATCTTGTTGCGGTTGTAAAAAGTGTCGAATCGGTGCCGTATACTGGTTAGATGGTGCCATATAAAGGGCGCTTAAAGAATTCCCGTAATAGCCATTTGCATATGGAAACACTGCATGTTCACTCCCTCAAAAATTCATTCTATTGTAGAGTACTCGACACAATCTTGGAATGTGCATAAATGGAGAGCGGTCATTCATCTTCATACATCATTTTCTTCGTCATACCACCATCCACAGTAAGATTAATACCTGTGACAAAGCGATTAGCTGGATTTGTTAAATACAAACATGCTTGCGCAATATCGTCCGTAACTGTTCATAATCCCCCGTTTCAATCCAACCAGGGGAAATACAGTTTACCGTAATTTGATCTGGCCCAAAAGAACGTGCTAAAGCATGTGTTAACGCCACAATACCGCCCTTTGAAGCGGCATATGCTTCCGTGTAGGGCTCAGACATAAACGCCCGTGTAGAGGCTAGAGAAACAATGGAACCACCATTTTCATTTGTCCGCATGATTTTTGCCGCTTCTCGTGAACAAAATAAAACACTCGTTAAATTAGTGTGCAAAATATCTTGCCACTGTTCCAACGTTAACTCATAAGGTGATACGTGTTGAAACTTACCCGCATTATTCACTAAAATCGTAACCGTACCAAAATGTTGAACTGTTTTTTCCATTAAAGCTACAATATCTTGTTGTTTCGCAACATCCGTCTCAATAAATAACACCGCATAACCTTGCCCCAGCAATTCATGCGCTAATTGTTTCCCAAGCGTTACATTGACATCTGCTATGACAACCTTCGCACCACTCTGTGCATAAGCCTGTACAATGCCTTTCCCAATACCTTGGGCACCGCCTGTCACCACCACAACCGATTTTTCAAACATGGGCATTCCTCCATTTTTCGTTTTCATTATTTTAGCAAAAAAAGTTGATGGTCATGTAGGGAAAGGGCATAAAGAAAGTTATAGATTCATATAATAAATGGGTATATAATAGGTGCAAGGCAAACCTTGCCTTCACAGTAAAATTAATGTTGACATTATGTTATAAACGACATATAATAAATATTGTCTTTCCTAAGAGAAAAGTTATTTAGGAAAACACATCATGTCTCAGTAGCTCAGCAGGATAGAGCAACGGCCTTCTAAGCCGTCGGTCGGGGGTTCGAATCCCTCCTGGGACGTTTTTAGCAAAACGTAGATTGATTTTAAACCAAAAAGAAAAACGCTTAAAACCTTGAGAATACTGGGTTTTAGGCGTTTTTTACTTTGTTTGGAGTATGTCGAGAATAGCTTTGAATATCATATAAAATTTATAACAGGTAAACAAAAGGTAAACAAGGTGAACAAAAAATTAAGATGAATAAATGTTGATTGCAATTTCTTCATCGCGTTCTTCCATTTCTTTTAATACATGTGCGTAGTGGTCAAGTGTTGTTTGAATATCAGAATGTCCTAATCGTTTAGAAACAGAATGAATGTTAGCTCCTTTATAAATTAATACACTCGCGTGTGTATGTCGTAAACCATGAATAGAAATATGATCTATTTCCAAAGCTTCTAAAGTTTTTCGTAATAATTTATTGGCACCTTCATTGGTAACTGTTTTAATTACTGATTGACGAAAAAAAACTAAATTGTTTTCATTTTCAGGTAGGGCTAGTATTAGCTTTTTAAATTCGGTCATAACTTTCTTATCAACAGAAATTTTTCGTTCAGACTGTTCGTTTTTCAAAGGACTGAATCCAGTACCTCTTTTATAATCCCATACCCGATACACTTTAATTTCATTCTTTTTAAAATCAAAACAATCTACCGTTAGTCCTGTTAGTTCACCGAATCGTAAACCTGACACAAGTCCTAATAAAATTAAATGGTACGTATTTGTAGAAGGTGACAATCGTTTAAACAATTCATTGTATAAGTTAATACTATCAATATAGTTTAAATGTTTATCTTCACTCTTTTTTGCATTGTTTGTTGCATTTAATTCTACCTTGCGTGTGAAATCTAGTGTTATATAACCTTCCTCAATAGCGTCTTTTACACATGCTTTTATGTGTGTATTAAGCTTTCTAACAGTCTCTTTAGATTTTCCTTTACCATATTCATTTAAAAACAATTGGTAATCTGATCTAGTTATTTTTTGAATAGGTCTATCTTTAAAATATTCTTTTACACGTTCATACGAATTAGAGTAGCGACTAAAAGTATTGAAATGTTTATTGGACTTATATAGTTCAATCCATTCATTAAAATATTCAGCAAATGATTTGTCTTTTACGATTACTTGATTACCCTTTTTTAATAAAAGTTCTTTTTCAGCAGCAGCGATTTGCGCTTCTTTCTTAGTAGCAAAACCGCCTTTAGAGATAGGTTTCCTTTTACCGTCGATATAGTGATTAATCATGTATTGCCACGCACTACCACGTTTAATAAAACTTGCCATTTAGTTTTCTCCATTCTTTTAAATTCATTTTGATTATAACAATACTACATATTTTCTTAAAATTGTAACAAAGTGGAATAAATTAAATTTCGACAAAATAGTACTATTTACGATATATTTAGCTAAAATACAACAAAAAGTAGGATATTTTTCCTGGAGGAATTGTATAACTAGGAAAATACTTTCTTTATATGTCGATGCGCGTCATGTGAATCTTTTTCACAAAATCATTTTTTAGGTATACAATTAAACTATCAACAAAAATGTCGAATGTTGTAAAAGATAATTGAAACTTTTGTCAGATAATTATCGTTGATTAAGAACATGTGTTCTTATATAATTTAAAAATAAGAGGTGATGCATAGTGAACGGTAATGGAGTACATATTGAAAAAATAAATGACTTATTAGAGGTGTATCAAAGTGATATGACACAAGATCACTTGAATATAATTGAAAAAGTGTTGCAGATTGAGAACACACGGGCTCTAGACACATTATATCTTTTCACAAAATCAGTTTTAAAAAAAAGCAACTCACTTTGATTGAGCTGCTTTTTGTTTATTTTGTTTTACCAATATTAATAGATTTTAAAAACTCAAGTAAAGTTTTTAATTGTATTTCATTCAATTTACTTGCTTGGATAATTATATCTTTTATTTGTTCATTACCACGTAACATAGCGTCTGCAATTATATCTGAATATAATTCCTCTGATGTTAAAAACATCTCACCTTCACCCTTTAGTAACCACTCTTCATTTATGTTAAATTCTCTACACAAATGTTTAATAAACAAATCTGACGGTTCCACTCTAGCTAATTCATATGATGCGATAACGTTTCTAGTTACAGAAAGTTTTTTAGCAAAATCTTCTTGAGAAAGACCTTTTTGCTTCCTTACCTCTTTAATTCTCGTATTCATCATATCTAATCTCCCTTCTAATACTTAGTTAAGTTTACAACATAATTTTTGTGTCAGCAAGCACAAAAAAACATTTATTGTGTTTACAAACACTTAATTTGATGATATATTGTGTTTAAGAACACACACAGGAGGGATGTATATGGAACAGCAAATTTCACAAAATCAAAATCTGAATAAAGAAGAAAATTTAAAAAAGATGCTAGAAGCTGTGTTGGAATTAGACAATGCTCAATTAGCACTTATCAGTGGTGTTATTGCAGGTATGAAATTAGAGCGACAGATTCAGTGATGATGGAAGCATAGAGAATATTCTTATCTAATAGATGATATGACAGGGGCAGTGTTAGAAAAATTTAGTGAAAAATGACTTTGAAATGGAGGATATTGAATGTTACAAACTATCAAAGCTGAAATATCAATAAAAATTCCGATTGATAAAGTATTAATCTCTAAAGTCGAGTATGAGGATTTGCAATACAATTCTTTACAGGGTTTGTACTGGTCTATGGTCGATTTAGAAAATCGAATTGGTAAAAAGCAAGTGTGGATAAAGGAGCATATTTTATATCCACAAAAGTTTAAAAGTCAGTTAGATGTTTTACAAGGTGGTTTTGTTTACTATCCTAAAGCAAAAGGGGAGAAATGGAGCTTTTTAGCAACTAAGATGTCACAGTTTTTGGAGGAAAACTTCTCCACAATTTTTAAAGGGTAAGTGATCCGGTAGAGAGTGATTTAGCTTTAACGATTAAGAGAGTGAAAAATTTATGAAGATTATAAGGAGGTAAATAACTATGAATCAAGTAAAGCAATTTAACCACAAATTATTCGGAGAATTACCAGTAAGGATAGTAGATGATGTCGAATGGTTTGGGGCAACAGAAGCAGCTAAGGCATTAGGTTTTGTTAAACCGCTTAGAGCAATTGAAAATCATGTGGATTTGGAGGATGTCACGGTCTGGGGAGTAGGGGTAGTAACAGGAAGAAAGCAAGACTTTAGCGATGCTGTTCAGACAGTACAAAAAAAATTTATCAACGAATCAGGTCTATACAGTTTGATATTAGGCGCTTCTAAACAAGGCAATAATGCAGAAATCAAAGCGAAGGCAAAGCAGTTCAAACGATGGGTTACGTCAGAGGTTCTACCTTCTATTCGCAAAGATGGCGCATAT